>Ga0228710_1004029_pt1 | contig 23212 bp, 14 predicted proteins | sample MedpolnodulmetaG_FD_177995 | JGI IMG/M metagenome (GOLD analysis project Ga0228710, IMG submission 177995) | Root nodule microbial communities from Medicago polymorpha collected in Santa Monica, California, United States - pink nodules | ecosystem: Host-associated > Plants > Roots > Nodule...
TCGAAATTAGGTAGATTTTTTTTTAAAAAAAACTTGTGACTTAATTTTCAAAATAAAAATCTGAATTCTTTTAATTTTTGAAAAATCCTGATTTTTTTTATTTTTCAAATTTAAAAAAAAAAAAAAATTCCTGATTTTTAAAATAATTTTAGCTTTTTAAAATATTAATTAAAAACAATTAAAAAAGCTGTATGTTTTTCTTGATTTAAAAGAAAACTCTGGAACTTAATTTTTTTTTCGGATTTTTTAAATTTTTTTAAAAAAAATCTGACTTTTTTTTTTCGATTTTTAGATTTTTTTTTCTGTTTTTTTAGATTTTTTAAAAAGGGAATTAATGATGTGTTAAAGAATTACACACATGTCAAGTTAAAAAAATAAATAAAAACTAAATTAAATATACAGTGGCGTGCCATGTCATGCCACGTCAGCAAGTGGAGTGTGTCAAATGAGGTTATGGGTGTTTTCGAAAGAATCTTCATATTTTAGGAACGGAATCTAAACTTTTTTTTTTAGAGGGTAAACCAGAACTCGCGCAAAAGACAGACAGACGGGTAAAGACATATTAACCGTAGTTTTTATATGATGTACAACATATCATTTTCTTGTATATACTTATTCTTGGCAGGAAAGAATTCCATTTCGATAAGAAGAAGAGATGAAGAAGAGTTAGAGGAAGATAGAAGAGACTAACTAGTGTTTGGGAATGAATGAGCATTTGAAAATGAGAATGAGTTTGAGAAAGACTGTATTTATGAAGAGAGAAAAAGCATGGAGGGATCAAAACAGGGTTGTGGCTAATACATTCTTTTCTTTTCAACCAAGCTTAAACACAACCCTATGAACCCCCCTACCCTTATCATTGTCAATATTCAAAGAATCAGAACAGCCCTTTAAAAAAAAAGGGTACGTATGATCATCAATTTTAACACCGAAACAAAGTAACAAAACATTGATGTTATAGGTACTAAAGCCATCATGGTATAGATATGAATTCACTTTCACAAAGATTGTATAGACTATTAGACATTGCTCTAATTATAGATCATACTTGTAAATTAATAATTACAATTTTTTTTGAAATAATGATGATAACAATTTTAGTTCCATTGATTTATTTATCTTTTAAAAGGAACATTTCTATTGATTTATTATTATCATTTAGTTAACTTTCTATAAAAAATAATATAGAATTATGATGCGCAAATATTAATAAGTTAGTAACAAATTGCATTTTTTTCCCTATATCAGTATCAAAATTATCATGTGCCATTAATCCTTTTTATCTCTTACAATAAACGAAATAATGTGATTTTTTTCCAATTATTTATCATAGCTTGCATATAATTTTGACGTATTGACGTTATCTAATCATTTGTATTATTAAAAAAAATATTATCCAACTTTTTAATTGAAATCATTTACTCGTCAAAACATTACCTTATATTTTGGAAGAAGTAAGCTTTTCATTGAAATTAAATTAATTAAGTATATGGACAATTTTGTTTTCGCTCCCTACAAAATAAAATTATATTTTTTAATCCATGTAACATTTTCCTTTAACTTTTTATGGATCAAAAGCGCCGACAAGTTTATTTTTGTGAGGACTAAAAATGTTAATGAAAAGTTTTGTAGGGACTATAAATGTTGATGGAAAATTTTACATGTATTAAAAAGTGTGATTTTATTTGTAGGGATTAAAAATGAAATATGAATATTTATAAGGACCTTTTATTTAATTAACCGAAAAAAATACAAACATGAATTATAGGAAAAACCTTTTATTTAAAACTTCAAAAACAATCTTTTGATAAACTATATGAAAACAATAGACACAAGATTATATAATACTTTTAACAAATAAAAGACTAAATATTCAAATAGCTGCAATGTTGTATTTTATATAAGATATAGAATTAAAAAAAATAAGACAGTTTGTGAATCAATTAAGATTCATAAATAAGACTAATAATAATTTATATTAAAATGTCCCCGTGTGTTTAGCTCAATTGGCAGAGACATTACATAATTTATGCAGGGGCCGGTGTTCAAACCCCAAACACCTCATTTTTCCATATTTAATTGTGTCAGTTCTAGCCAATAGGCTATTAGACAAAAAAATAAAATAATTTATATTAAAAATATGACAATAACTTAGAAGTTTGAGAAAATGTATTGGTTTTTATTTTAAATCAAAATTAGATAAATATTTTTAGGCAATAATTGGAGGCTATCATAGCAAGGACTGTTTTGAACGTGGGAAGTGACGATAAATGGATTTGGAAACCCGACGCAGCTGTTGGTTCCTCGGTAAAATCTGCATATTTAATGCTGCAAAGTCAGTGTTCACATAATTTGGTGTCGACGTGGTTGCAGAGAGTCTAGAAATTGTGGAATTGTTCAGTTCCATCAAAATTTATGTTGAGGAGGATTGCAACCATTTATTGTTCTCATGTTCATTTGCCTATTATGTTTAGGGATTATTTTTGTTTGATGGAGTTTATGTTGTAATTGGATCATTTCCTTCAACATGGTAATTTCATTAGGGAGGTGGAAGAAAATTCGACACATCATATCATATGACTATCAGTAATTTGGATACTTTGGACAACAAGAAATAAGATGGTTTTTTATTCAAAATAAATAAATAAAAAATAAGATGGTTTTTGAAGTGAAGGGAGCCAACATTAGTCGTCAGCTTGGGGCTGGTTTATTTAGAAAGAGGGGGGAGCACATCAAGATGCAAATTTTCTGATTGGTGGTCAGCTTTAATATTATATCTTAATTGTGTTGTATCTTGATGGGGAAGGCGTTGCTTCAATACAATTTTGCGTACGAAAAAAGAAGATAAATATTTGTAGGACAATGAATATATAGTTTAGTTTTAGTGGGTCAAGTAATGTTTATTTTTTAAAGAAAGAAATGTTTACTAAGTTTGAAGATGTATATCATATTCTCGATAAAGAAAAATATGTAGATCATATTTTTTTTAGTGAGATGTATATCATATTTTACCACAACAATTCAATCATATAAGAATTTTATTGATTTTAAAAAAAAGGTATAATTTTTTTTATTGTAGATTTTGATTTCTTTTTAATAAATATCGATACTTTGCATATACTCACGAATATATACATAAAAGTATCATAGTTATTTATTTTTTCTTGATAAAATATCGAATACATATTATATACCGCAAAGCTACTCTTGCATGTGTGTATCTTGGGATCGGAATTTGGTGTCGTAGAAAAGCACACAGTTGGGTGCTGTAACAAATCGTAACCATTGAAATCAAAATTGACGATTCGTATTAAACACCAATTTAACACAGTTGAATGATCTGAGTCATTGATTTAAATTGGACGGTCCTGATCTGTTACAGCACCCTGTTGTAACAGCAGAAAATCCAAACCCGTGTATCTTGAATGCATGCCTAGGATACTTTAAGAAATTAATGGAGTAGTACACAAATGATGATAATGAGACATAGAACCGTTTGTTATAACTTTTTTTAAAATAGATTTTGATACCGTAAAGTATTTTTGTTATAATTTTTTTAACAAAGAAATTTTTAAGGAAAACTTCAAATGAAAAATTCGTTTGAATAGTTTATTTTAAAATGTCATTCTAAATATTTCATCATTTGGTTATAAATTTTTTTGGATCTAAAATTTTGAAAAAATCTCTAAAAAAAAACTATTTCAAATAGTTTTTCATAAAAACCATTTTTAAAAGATGTCGTTTTAAAAAAATATGTGATTTTTACTATATAAAATCTGGAACAATGAATATTTAAATTAGTGAATGTCAAATCTCCTTTTTAATATATATCAAATAAGTTTGAAATAACTTTTTCTATTTTTTGAGTAAATTGCAAAAATATCCATTTTAAAAAATACAAAGGAAAATCTATTTTTTTTTTAAATTTAAAACAAACAGGCCCATAATATATTGAATCAATCCGCATTTGACAAGACTTGTTTTAAGTTATTTTATGGTGGGATAATCCCACTGTCAGCCTAGTTTTGCTACATAGTTTGTGTGGTTTTTCCGTTGGTCTCTTATTTTGAATAACATTTTTTATGGGGATAAATTTATAACAGTTTCTTGATTATTTTTTATTGATAGGATCCTAAATGCTATGTTTGAATTGATGGAGAATGATGGAAATGAATGGAATAGAGTGAGATAAAGCCACATTTCATTGTTTGGTTTTCTAAAAAAGGAATGGAATAGAATGGAGTGTGATGGAACTCATTCTATTCAATTCAATACCAGTGATTCAACCAATTTTCCATTTCATCTAATTTAAGGTGTATCTAATGGAATGGAACACATTAATAATACACTTACAATTTTGTCCCTATTTTTTCTATTTCGTTACAACCTTTGATTCCCCTCGTTTTTTCTCTCAAACCTCTCCTTTTCCTTCACTATTCTCTTCATGTTAGTCTTCACTCTTCACTGTTCCTCTCAACTATAATTAATAATTGAGTAGGTGACCATGTCTATACGTAAACTAACCAATCACTAAATTGGTTATTAATAATAATAATGAATACGCCACACATGTATTTTTTTTTGTGCGCCTATTTGACTTATGTTAATGAATACTCCACACCATATATATTTTGGTGTTTCCACATAGTGTAATGGTTTTATTTCGTATATGGTTGCTATTGAGTTGGAAAATTCACAAATTGACGTTTTTATAAATAAATTGTAAAATTGGAATAAAAAAGTTTTAATTTATTCTATTCCGTTGATTTTCCAAACAATGGAATGAGAATTAGTATCATTCCATCATAAAATATCCAAATGGTGGAATGAAATTTTTGTTCCGTTCTATTCCGTTATGTTCCATTCTGCTCCGTTAATTTTAAGTTATCCAAAGAGAGCCTAAATGTTAAGGATAAAAGTTTCATGCTTTCCACTAAAAAAGAAAAAGTTTTATGCTTTATAAAATTCTAGCATCATGGAGGTGTTAATATTAGTTACAACATGTGTGTGGGTCGAATCGATTCGGCCCAGTTAACTAACGGGTTTTGCAAAGGAGCGGGTCAGCCCGGTTTATTATAACAAAAATATCGTAAATTAGGGTTTAGGATTTCTGAGCTCACACAACTAAGCTCCAAGCTCTTCATCCCATTTGGTGATTGGTGTGAAAATTGAACTCTGTTGATTCAAATTTAGGGTTTTGATACCAAGATGGGGACGAAGGCAAAGAAAGCCATGAAGAAGAAGAGTTTGAAAAGGGTCAATGCTATCAATAATAAACCATCCGAGCATGCTGCTGATTTTTTGGTATGTCAAAATCAATTTTTGATAACACTTTTGTTTTTCAATTTTTTGTTGATGGTATTTTTGATTATTTGTTGCTTGATTTTGGTGTAGCCGTTGGAAGGTGGTCCTGGTCGCAAACTTCCTGAACTTAAACCATTGGAGAATTCTTCCCCTGTTTTGTATATTGGTCGGATTCCACATGGCTTCTATGAGAAGGAGATGGAAGGTACCTGCTTACACTTTTATATTATTTTTTATCTTTATGTTTTCTCAATTTCTAGATTTGTATTGTATTTATCTGTGTTTATGAATTATTTGGTTTTTGCAGCTTATTTTGGACAATTTGGAACCATCAAGAGATTGAGAATTTCCAGAAATAAAAAGGTTAAGCTCTTATACTTCTTTTCGTCGTGCATTTGTTTGCTTAGACTTGTATCAACATGATAATGATGATTTGTGGCTACTGTATTGAATTATTCTGTGTCATCCATTAGAACTATAATTTTGATGATAATTTTTCTAGAATGTTTCATTCTAATGTATATTGGTTATCTTTTAATTTTAATAATTATTTTTTATGCACATTGCCAATTCTTCAAATTTGTTGTTAAGTAGTTCCAATGATACCTAGTTCTTCCCCTTTTGCACCCGTTTCCTCAAAGGTAAAACCTTTGTTTATCAGGAATTCTATCCTTTTTATTTGGTTGGTTCTTGAATTTTTATTTGACACCCGTGCCTTCGAGTTCGAGTTACTTGTTTTAGTAGAATGCCCGATTTCAACAATATTTAAATAGTTAACTACCTTCGATATTCATTGATAGACATTGCTCTTTTTGATTAATATTGATAGCACATTTTTTTATGTTTAACAGACCGGAAAATCAAGACATTTTGGGTTCATAGAATTTGAATCTCCCGAGGTAAAATTAGTTTTTCTGATTATTGTGTTGTGATTTTTGGTGTATAAACTCTTGTTTGTGCTGATGTTTTTTGATTTTGTTTTGTAGGTAGCAAAAATTGTTGCTGATACTATGCACAATTATTTGCTTTTTGAACACCTACTACAGGTTTTTGTGGTACCTTCAGAACATGTTCATCCTAGAATGTAAGTTACTAATTAACTTGTTAATTTGTTATCCATATTTATTTTTGTTTAAGGCTTCATCATAAGTCTGTTATATTCTCTTTTCAAGTTGTTTTCTTTCTCTTCTGTTGAAAGAGAGTTTATTATGAGAAAATAAGAAATTTTATTGGAGGATCAACAATCCTTGGGTGGGGGGATTTTCTAGAATCATAGGAAAGGTAAATCAGCACACAAACTTACCTATCCCTCTAGATATCAGATAAACATGATTATGGCTATGGTTCCATTGCGTGATGATACTGTCAAAGTTGCAGGATTGCGGGCCTTCTAGGTTGGTTATGCTTTCATCCATCATGTTTATTTTGATCTCTTCCCCAAAATAAATTAGAGGCTTAGGAAATAGATGAAGACACCATACCCAAATAGTAGGTAGGAAAACTATCATATCGCACAATGTTCAGAAGGAAATGTCTAGCACTGCCTTTTAAGTTTTAACCAAATACCCCACATGTCTGAAAAAGAGCAAAGCTTCCGAGCATTTTCCTACCTTGTGTTAAAATGTAAGATGTAAGCTGACATATCTGGTATGTCAGTTTGTTAGAAATCATAAAGAAGGAAATTAGGGAAAGTGCAAGAGAAATTCCAACATAATAATATTCATATTTTGAATTAGCTGACTGAAAACTGATACAGAAGCACCCATTTGTTTTTAGATATAAGGAACAGTGATTCGCTTTTGTGCACACTTGAAACTGTTAAATTATGTCAACGAAATAATCCTAGCCAGTTGAAGCACTTAAAGAAATCACAAGTCGGTTTTCTTAAGGCCTAAGGCTATATAATGATGTACTGTACAGAATACAATTATAAACCAACATATCAGACATTTTAAACAATAGAAGCATCTAGCAGAATTATTTTTAATTTTTTTGGAACTAATGGTATACTAAATGCCATGTCTGAGGTTAAATAATTTGTTTCTTTTCTTAACATAATCAAGAAGAATAATTAAAAGGTGGGATTTTTCTTTGTAGATGGAAAGGATTCAATTACCGCTACAAGCCCTTGGACACTCTTCAAATTGAACGAGAGCGACATGACAAGGTATCTAGTGTGATGAGGAAGTATATCATTTGTATTTTGTTAGTCTGGTGCTCTGTATAAAAAAAAAAATACTAATTATTGTTATTATTTCAGGAAAGAACATTGGAAGAACAAAAAAAGTTGGTTGATAGAGTTATGAAACGTGACAAAAAGCGACGCAAAAAGATAGAGGCTGCTGGCATTGATTATGAATGTCCCGATATTGTGAGCTTTTTTCGCCATTCTTTGATTGATTAGTTGTTTTGATTGTCCATTTCTTGATCTTTTCTCATGCTATGTCTAATTGCTGTTGCAGGTGGGTAACCTCCAGTCTGCTCCAAAGAAGATAAAGTTCGAAGACTGAGTAGGTAACATGCTTCTTCTTTAAAAGTTTGGTCATTCACCTCAACAAGGAGAGTGGGCCCTCTCAGGGTTTCATTTTAGATGACCTAATAATGTTGAAATTGTGTGTCTATTGCTCTCGTCTTGAGATTTTTAGGAGTGAACTCTTCCCAAAATTAATGGATTTTTAGGATTGAACTCTTTCCAAAATTAATGGATTTCTAGAGAGATATCAACATAAAATGTTTGATGTATTTTTGCTGTTCAACTTTCAACAGAACAGATGATTTTGCTGAATATCCTGAATTTTTTGTGTACACATCTAACTGATTTGGTTTTATTACCTTTTTTCCCCTAGGTGAAGGCAGATGGTCTACCATGTCATGAGGGGTGGCAAGAAACGATGTTTTTTAGAATTTTAAAAGTTAGTAATGAACTATCCTCATTGTAGGTGCAAGAGCCTCCAGTTTTGTGACGTTCTAAACATTATATTATGAAAATATTTGTAGAAGTGTTATCCATTCCATATATTAATCAGATTTTGTGTCAGTTAATCACCTTCATTATGACGAGTTGGAAATATTGAATTCTCTTCATATCTGGATAAATTGTAGGTTGTTAGTAAGTACAAGATGGCCAGTATATTGGAATTGAATACTGAAGTTCGATAATTGTCGAAACATGGATTGTTTTATTATGTACTAAAGTAAAAACTTGCAAATTATATCGTGTTAAGCCGTTAAGTTACGAATGGGGAATGGTCCCGTACCTACAGTGTTTGCTTGAAATTATATCGTGCCATCTATATGTAATGTTAACTTGTGCTCATGTCAGTATGTATCTATTTGTTTTTTTGAGTCAATATCAGTATCTATCTATTCTAGAGATAGAGATGAAGTTTAGATTATGGATAAACTTGCATGAAATACAGGATTTTAGCACAACATTGTGAAATTCTTTCAAAAGTGTAACATGCACACTATTTTTCCACATAAATTTAATGGACTTTCTTTTGACAAATTTTTTTGGACTTTTGTTTAGGAAAGTAACACCGCCTTTTTTGCAGTGTATATAGTGAATAAAATAGTTATTTCAGGGCGGTGTTATACCTATTCCCTATAGAGAAATAATATTTGAACAATCATTTTCTGACAACTTTCTCACTTATATTTACATTGTTTTTACTCTTTATTGTTTTGGATTTTGTGCCAATATTTACTTTTTTGTGTATATTTCAGATGTTCTATAAGTTATCCTAAACAGTAGCTGTTCAAATAACATTCGTCTTCTATATACATCTCTTTTTTAATGTACAACTATACATGTCTCAAAACCGCAAAGTGGAGATGTTGACACATCGAAACCATCTCCAATTTCGAGCTTCTGCCATGTGAATTTAGTCTTGTTGTCATGTAATCCAATGTTTACAATGATAAAAATTGTGATTTTGCTATTCTCACACTCTACTAATTATAATTAGATTATTTTCTTCTTTACTGCACACCAGTTTTTCATTATAATTTAGATTTTTGGATTTTTTTCCTCGTTCTATTAGGTGATCTTAAAAAATTTAAAATTAATGTTTGATTGAGATATGTTAATATCAACATATCGTGCAATGTAAAAAATTAATTAATTTCATAATGGGTTTGGGTCAGACAACTATGAGCTCATAATTGGTCAACTAGGTGATGGCTTGGGGCAGAGGTTTTAAGTTAAATTACAAATCTTCTAATCACTATATCTCTACTTAAATTTGAATATGTGACAACATATTGAATTTCTATCCAGTTGGAATGATTAATCTCTACGGTTATATATAGAGAATATCTGATTCACATAAAAAAATTGAATTGAATATGTGTTCTCGTGATGCATATATCAGCCCTTTCACTTTCAGGCAATTAAACTGTATCTGAAGATCTAAGATCCAACTTCTATGAAAACTCTGGGTCTGACTTTGCAACTACTGATTAGAGTATTCATCTTGGTGGGAATTTTCTCACCCACAAAGTACACGCACATCCAAATTAGGAAGGAATAAACACTCCTTTCTTTTTCTTTATTTCGTATTATACAAGTAAAAGAAATATAACATTTGTAAAAGCAATAAACTATCCTGTGTGGATTGTCCTGATCCTTGTTCAACATTTTTCAACTAAGCTGAATTAATGTATTTTTGAGAATTTGTCAGTCAAATAAAACGAACACATGATGAGATTTTTCAAATATATCAAAATCAAAAGCAACAACAATCAGTATTTATTATGCATAACCATTGCAAAAAAGTACTGGTATGTACGATATTTAATCCCAAAATTTATATTTGAAATGAATTAGATGCTTTTTTTCTTTTCTTTTTCCAAATAACAAACCATTGATTCAAAGCAATAAATTAACCTCAACACAAACTAGCTAAGCAATATGAATCCCAGCTAAAACAGACTTAGCTAATTCCAAGAGATGAAGAAAAACAACTGCAGAGGAAGTTGGGATACTAATTGCAACAAAAGCAATAGCTCCTAGAGCAACACTTGGCCTAGTATTCATCAATTGAGTCTGCAAAACACCCATTGCTTCACAAATGATTGAATCATAGTTTGTAAAACAACGTTTCTCCCATTCCATCCAATCAGAAGGTGCCTCATAGTTCTTCTCAATCATGTTCATCTCATGGATCCTTTTCCTTAAGATTATCATACTCTCATCCACCAATCTGCCACCAAAATTCTGGTCTCTTTTGGAAGCCATAATTGGAGTAAAATATATTGCTTTTCTGCAATTTAAACAATTTGATTTGGTTGATGAAAATTGGTGGAATATTGAGGTGGAGTTTATCAAAAAAATGGATTGCATATTGATATTGTTTGTGACTTGAAAATAGCGTGTCCAATTTTTCTTTTTTTGTCTTGTTTGGAATGTTAATTTGGCTGGTATAAGGAAAGAGCAATCATACATGATATTTATAAACATTTGGGGAAGGTTCTATTTTCTGTGATTAATTTATTAACGTTAATAATTTGGGAAAGGGGAGGAGTATATAAGAAGGAATCTAGTTTTTCTATATTAAGAAAAAGAAGTCTCGTTAATGTATGCCTCTTGAGTCTTGACACATAAAGTCAAATAGTATAACATATACCAATGCATTGAATACAATATTTTTACAAAAACTTAATATTAAATGGTCCTTAATATAGTTTTCCCTAAAAAAAAATAAAAAATCGGCAGAACCGTACTTTTTTTTTTGAGGGAAGAACCGTACTTTTTTTAAATGAAAGGGTTTGTGTACTTACAATGAAGGTTGGTTCGTTGTTTCTTTTTTAAAGTCACGTGTTCAACGGATATACGTTATTTACAGATCATTCATCAAACCGTACTTTTTTTAAATGAAAGGGTTTGAGCTTTGTGGGATTCGAATAGACGTTAAACTCTCTCTAAAAGTTTTAACGTTGTTGCATGCCCAATGCTAGATTCAAAACTCAAGAACTTGGTTAAATTGGAAACAACCGATGACATATCTCATCTAAACGCTCTTGCCTCTTGAGTTTTTGGTACCATATTCGAGCTCTAATGGAAGATTAGTTTTCGCACATGATTAGTTTCAATCACGTTTTGATTTTTTTGTCTTAATTACTCATTGCAACTAGTGAATCATTGGAGACTACATTCTTGTTTGTTTACAAGTGCTCCTCCCTCCTCCCCATATGATCTCTCTCACCATAACATACCAAGTTTGAGTTGAGATTCTCTCCATTTTCTACTTTTTCTATTTCTTTTATTACAATAGTTTTAGAGATATAAACACAAAAGTGTGACATTAAACCACATTATCAAGTCTACTTTCGTAAAAAAATAAAATTGAGGTAATTCATAAAAATTTAAACCGATACAATTATGCTTAGATTAGAACAAATCTCAAGAAAATAACGATTTATTTTGAAAGGGAACTTATTATTTTTAGTAAAATAAGGAATACAAACAAATTAAGTTTTTTTTAAAGGATGGCAAACAAATTTATAAATAAGGTCTTATTTATTTTCGTAAATTTTAATTAAATATTAATTTATTTTCTATTTATTATTGTAAAAATTATTTTTACTAAAAATAATAAGACTCTACCTTGGACTATATTACAATGAAATTACCTCAAGAGTTTTCATATTATTACGATATCAATATTGATAGAAATCGTGATGAGAGTCATTGGAAATTTAGTACATATAAATGGGAGAGTTCGGGTTCCAACGTTGATTGCAGAGTCTAGTTTAACAATTCCAGTATTTGTAGGAGGGAAGCTAAAACTTGTGGTATCATATTTTTTTTTGTACATTGTGGTATACTATACTTATTTATTAGAGACAAATATAGAATAAATGACCATGTGCTATGTGCATATTTGTTGCACTTAGGTTTTTATAAATTCACTTATACAATTATTTTCATTTTATTTTATATGATCAGGGCTTCCAGATGATAAACAACACTTACAACTATCCTAGTATTCAGATTTTAGACTGATTTAGACTATAGATAAATAACATGAGAATTAAAACCAAAGCAAAAATATGCAAATGCAATTTGTAAAGACAAAGTAATTAATAGAGTCAGAAATAATATCCAATGGGGCCAAAATTGCACATTTATGAAAGTTGAAGGACTAAAACGGCATTTAAGCCAAAAAAGAAAGTGAAAAGGATGAGGATATTATATTGTATTCTTACCCCCAATATGCTTGATGATATTATATTGTATTCTTTGAAAGAAACTCATAGTAGCCAATGACATATATATATAAGTGGATGAAGTAAATTTATTCACGAGTGTATAGACACATATAGAGATTCAATTTCTTGATTTGGTATTAGCATGTTTGTTTATTTATTAGTGGCACACATATAGACACACATACGACGATGTGCTGTTATGGGCATAATAGTTGCACTAACTCTGGTTTTTATAAATTCAACCCATGCATACAGTGATTTTTCGACTATACAGATGGGATAAACAAAGACATACAACTATCATTATATTAAGAATTTCGACTGACTGTATAAAAGAAACAATTTTCCAGATGACAAATTTGATGATAAGCATATAATAAAAAACAGGAGAAATAGTAGCTAGAAGCAAAGACCCCACATATATCCTTAGATAGGTTTTTCAGATGACAAGCATATGATATGAGTAATATTAGAAGCAGTAAGCTTCAACGCAAGCATAAAGAACCTGATCATTGGTGAGATCTTTTCCACTCCAATTGCTCATTCTGTTCTCTTCTTTAAGCTCCACTTTGAATCCTAGACATTCATAGATCATTCTCTATTCTTTTCATAATCGTTCATTGACTGGTAAATAATAATTAAGATATGGTTTCGCTCAAAAAAATAAAAATAATTAAGATATGGTAAAAATTGGTAGAAAAAATATTATTACAAAATACAATAATTTTTTTATAAGGTTTTAATATTGTCTAATATTGATTTTATTGATGTTGGTTGTTCTTCTTATTATTGTAGATTATTTATATTTTAATGGAATTTATCTAATTTTTTAATCTATAGTTTAAATAATAACGATAAAATAGTTTAAATGAATGAGTAAAACTGAAAAGGAAAAAAAATCAGTCTAAAATATTGTATTCTCATTATATATTAATATAGACAAAGAGATTATTACGAAAAAAGAAGAAGAGATGAAGAAATAAATAATAATGTAGCATATCAAAAGTGAATAAACCAAAACAATGGGGTAAAATTATATAAAAGGACGATAGTTAAAAAATGGAAATAAAATGTAAAGCAGACAAATTATAATAACGAAACAAATAAAAGGGGGTAAAAACTGTTAAGATTTTCCTCAAAAGTTGTGTGTTTCTATGCTGAATAAATTAGAGTTTTGAATGGAATTCATTAAACAATGGAATGCAGAATACATGGAAGAAGTAAGTTCGTTTTTCCTTGCATCCGTTGAGGATTTCTATTCTCCACCATTTGCAAAGACCCATTAATTTTTAAAGATGTTCTTTTGTGTGGAAAGAGTAGTGACGAGATCAAATGCAATTTCCAGGGAAGTTCAAGATGGTAAACATCACTAGCATTCATAATTAATTGTCAATTTAATCTTCAAAACAATTATTTTATTAAAACGTTTCTAATTTGCATAGAATATAGACTGTGATGGAAAAGGATCCAAAGAGAAAGGTAATCTCTTTTGAAGTGAAATCTGACGAAGAAGAAGATGTAATATTAAATTCATGGCCAATATTATACTAGTCCAAGTTGGACCAATCCTTTTACTGGTGTAAATTATATTGAATATTGACCCTGAACTATAAGGTAATGTTCATTCCTTCCCTATCTTCTTGTTTTGATGTTGGCTCCTATTTATACCCAAAAATCATGTTATAGTAGTAGGAGGAGGCCAAAAGATGAAGGTCGGAGATAGTGCAAACTTGGTGGTTGGCTGGAAACGCAGTGTCTCAGAGGTCCATGTGATATTAGACCTCAAAATGGAAAGAGTAAAAAACAACTCAGTTTAATTAATGGTGTTTTCTCTATGTTATTTTTTTTTCTTCCTTAAAGGTCCAAAAGTTGTCTATTATTTTTGAAAATTGATGCTCCCGCTTCAGTTTTTGCATGAAAACACATGAAATCACACGTTTAATTCCAACGGTAGCTAACAATTGTTCGACTTCCTTCGTTTTCTTTGTTCTCGAACGGTAGTTGGCTACCATTGGAGTTAAATGTGTAATTTTCATGTGTTTTTATTCAAAAATTGAAGTGGGAACATCAATCATCATTTTTTGTCTGATGATGTTGTTCCCAGTCACGTGTTCATCTTTTTGCTATTATTATTGTGCTAACATTTGTAAACTATATCCCAAACGACAGTGAACTGGCGTTCGCTTCACACGACAGTTGATTGTCGCTCGCTAATTGTTCCCAATGGCAGTTCGTTGCGTTCCAGTCTTATTTCAGAACATTAACATTAGTTCGCACACTTCTTCAAAACGCAAAGAGAAACCGTTCTCCCTCCAAACACCAACAAATCAACCTTCATCAAATTTCTTCAAAGTCAAGCAACTAATCAATCAAATAGCAAGTAAGTGTTCATAATTTTTTTACCATTCACGTTATTAGTTTTATACGTTAGATTTTTTATTTTAAATTTGTCATATGTTAGTTTTAGAGTTGATGAACTCGTCGTTTTTCTATTTCATGTGAGTTATTATTCCTTGGTTTGGTATTGGTATGTTTGTTTATTAGAGGCAAGTATAAAAAATATGACCATGCATAATTGTTGCACTTTATCTTATGTGGCTTTTATAAATGTGAAATGATGTTCATTTTTATCATAATTTTATCTCTCATCTTTACATTATATTTTTAATTTATCTCTCTATTATTTTGATTTCCATGTCAATAACTAATTTTCTTTGTAAATTTATGATTAATCTAAAAGTTGTAACAAATAATTATTCAAATAACACGCCATTTTATAAAATCATCCTTGCACTTAGTTTCATTTGATTTTGTTATGGCTTGATTGGAGATGATAAACAAGACATACAACCATCATTATATTCAAAATTTCGACTGACTGTATAAAATAAATAACACGAGAATTAAAAACCAAAGGGAAATTAGTAATAAAAAAATGATTGACATTTTGTAGGTTTTTCAGATGACAAGATAAATATTAGAAGCAAAGATCCCACATCCTTAGTTTAACCCCAATGGCGAAAGCTGAGTAAGCTTCAACGCAAGCATAAAGAACTTGATCATCGCTGAGATCATTTTGACTCCAATCGCTTTTTCTGATCTCTTTTTTCAGCTCCACTTCGAATCCTAGACATTCATAAACCATCTTCTCCACAGAAAGATTTTCAAGACCATCCTTTAATAACCTCAGTTCCAAAGGATCCTTGTGCATCCTCAAACCATGCTTCGAGCGTCTTATCCTCTTGCGATGCTAGTCGTTCGAGAATCCTCCGAATTTGTACACCCAATCAAGGAACAATTTGCGGAGGCTTTGTGGTATCGACTCGGCCCGATAGAGCTGGATAATCAAGCATCGGTCACGGAGGCAGACGTGGTAACAATGACAGTAATCTTAGTTCTGTTAATGTTGACGGTGAAATTGCTGTGATTGGGAAAGTGGTGACGCTCGGCGATGGTTGCCATTCTTATTTTTGTTGGAAACGGCGTAGGGATGAAAAAGAACGAGAGACTTACTTATGTCATATAAAATTAGGTTTCTTATTATGGACTGGACAGTTTGCTAGAGATTTAAAAAAAATGGTTTGATTTCTTAACAAATCAATTTTTTTTTAATTTAAATTTTTCCCTAAAGCATTTTGTGTCGATCTAAAGAGAACTAATCAAATACTTCCTTCTAAATACATCATTTATTCAATATACCAGAAAAAAGAATTTTCTTTTATATTTAGGTCCGGATGGAGTATTACAAAAAATATATATAAGTATGTAACAATATGTCTTAAAAAAAAAATCATATGATGAGATTGTATGTAAAAATATATAACGAAATGAATAGGCAACTAGTTTAAGTTGATCACATCACAAAAGAGCTAAGAAATGTTAATTCCAGCCAAAACTGGCTTAACTAATTCTTAATTCCAGCTAAAACTGGCTTAACTTATTCTAATAGATGAAGATAAACAATAACGCAAGAAAGCTATAGCCCCAAGAGCAGTACTTGGGACAATGCTCGTCAATTTGTAATCTTGAGGAGAAGGATCCATGAGATGAAGAAAAACAACACCAAAGGTACATCAATTTATAATACTTGGCCCAGTGCTCAACAATCGGGTCTGTAAACTCCCATTGCTTCACAAATGATTAAATTATAGCTTGTATAATTATGTTTCTCCTGATTCATCCCATCATAAGGTACCTCATTGTTGAAATTTAAAACTTAACTTTTCCTTACAAAACTGACTTGTAAGGCGATGTGTCTTCTCTCTATAACTCAACAGTCCAGAAACATGAGCAGTGTGAGACAAATAACAAACTATAAACAACTTCAAAATCAACTTCAACACCCAACTCTCATGTCTAGCGTGTGTCTGGGTCCAATTCCCACAATGTAATCTTTAACCTAGCTCTCATACCCATATTGAAATTTGGGGTCTAACTCGTCCTTACAAAACCGACTTCATGACCGGCTCAAGGCAAAGATCGGGGGTTCGGCGGCCTAGGGCCCATGCCCATAATGGGCCCAATTTTTTTTACAAAGGGGGGTGTATATAGTAATACTGGGTTTAATGAGGGTATAAATATCAATAAAACGCAAAGAGGGCCTAAACATTTACCAGACTTCAGTCCATAAACAATTTCACTTTTTTTTTTACAATCCAGCAACATTTCATTTTCACACCCTCAACCGGTGTTTTCATTTTCACCATATCATATTTAAAGCATCATATATCATAGCGATAATATGCGGTGTACTAATAAGTGTTTCGTGTATTGCATGGATTTCTTTTATGAAATATTACTAAAAAAAAAGACCAAAAACAAAAATGTAATTAAAATTGTTGCTTTAGTTAATAAAATCTGTTTTACTTCCCGTAAAAAAAAAACTGTTATATTAACATAAACTGACATGCAAATTATTGATGTTTCAATTTTTTAGTGATGTTTGTAAAATCTTATTTCATCTAAGCAACGTTAAGCGAAAAAAAATATCTTTTATGGAGAAACAAATGTTAGTATATTCCGCTTTCACTAAGATTTGAATTTTTGTCTTTTAACTCTTTCAACTCATTTGGATATTGATCCAACAATCTAGCGAGGAATACATGTGTGAAGAAAAATATTTCAGTCTCTTCAAAAAGAAAAGGTAACTTGTGTAAAAAATAGTAGCTAAATGGCATTTGTCAATAATTAACATAGGTTTTATTCATGTTGACATAAGAGAGTTTGAATGAGATAATTTCAGTCTCTTCCATACTATTTTTTTTTTAAGGACAGTCTCTTCCAGACTATTCTAAGGTTTTAAGTTTGCATTTAACTTTGAAATGCATCATTAATTTTTTTTTGAGAGAGAGTTTGTCACGGGGAATTAGTCCCTTACTCTTTAATCTTATTAGATTTGTAACAACTAAACTTAGAAATTTCCCTTCAAATGATCCGCATTAATTGCTAAGTGCTAACCCTAATTATGTATTTCCTTCCAACACTTCTTCATTTTGAAATTCAAAATTTTTTGTTAGGAACCCTGAACCACATTAAAATACATCTATTGCTATACCCCTTAAAAAATACACAGCTCTTCAACCAAGCACACATCTTCAAAATAATTAATACATTGTATAAGATCTCTTATATTATTAAATTCTATGATATATGCAGATATGATATGTATTTGGTTGGAAAAATATATTATTACTTTTAGTAAATATCAAAGTGTAATTATTCTTTTTAGAGCTGTACATGTAATTTAAAAATTCTATTAATTGAAGTGACTTTGTTTTTCATGTCAGTAGAAATTAAAAACAATTATTACAAGTCAATTTTTTAAGTTTAACTATAAAAGTAATAAATAAAATTGACCCGTGCAACAATATATTATTGTATTCTTTTTATCTTTTTTCTTTATAACTTTTAAAAAAAAATGAGAAGATAATGTCTCAATAATATATTGTGATAAAATAACGGTCTTTAATTGATTAGTTTTTCAAAACTAAAATGTAAAGTTTGATAAGATTCAAATGTCAATGAATGACATAGTAAGACAAATTTGATTGTAATATTGTATCTCTAATAATCTAATTTGCGTTTATTAATCGACCCATGATCTTACGGGTTAAAGATTATTCATTGGTCTTTATTATAGTCGACAAGACCCGTGCGTCGCACGGGTCAAAAGTCTAGTTTCTAAAAAAGTTGTAACGCTACTTACAAATAATTTTGGAATTCGACATTACTTGCATATAATATTCTTTTAGGGGAAAAAAATGCTAAGAAAATTGTTATATTTTACTGTATTAACAAATAATATTTGTGACATAGTAATCCATGGCACATTTGGCAGTTTTCTTCACCAGGCGTTGGTTGTTTCCAAATTAGATTGATGAAAAAGCTATCATTGAGGTATTTGCCAACTCCACCAGATGAAACACAAGTAGTGTCGTGGACATTGACATGCTTAGCATAAACAGAGCTAATATGCCTACAGCCAAGGCAGGTCTAGTGTTCATCAAAATTCTTTGCAACAATCCAACTGCATCACATACATCAGAACCATAATTCTCAAAATACTTCTTCTCCCATTCAGTCCAATCAGAATGAGCTGTAGTCTTTGTTTCCACCATCTCAATCTCACGGATTCGCATTCTAAGAATGATCATGTTCTCATCCACCAATTTGCCATCATATTGTTGGCCAAATGGGTCTCTTTTTGATGCACGGATAAAACTCTTGTTATTATGTGAATTTAATGGTGCACTTCGGCGTATTATATTTCCTGAAGAAGGGCTTGGTAGAATAACATGCGAGGATATAAATGTTGTTTGCATTTTCTGGGACTTGAAAATCTTCAAAGTGATAAAGGTTTGTAATGCAAGAAAGCAATAGCTAGGTCTGAATTGCAATTTGTATTTGGAACGTATTGTTGAATATTTTTATGCTGCTGATTATGTCGTGCATATATATAAGAAGGTGCCACCCATATAAGACATATTTTGCGCGTATTCTGTTGGTACTTTTTAAGGGCGGTGGAGAGGAAGTTGGGGGCGTAAAATAGAGTTTAATTCCAAGAAAGAGAGATTGGGGATCACGTCACATCATATTTTTGAAATTAGAGGAAGCGTGTCGATTCATTTGAATCTTCCTTACGCCAAAGAAAGAACCTTCTTTTTGTCTTTCTCATTCAATTTGCATCACGTTGTATTTGTTTCCTGTCCAAATCACTGATACCATCATCATCATAGTATATTGGACGACAAATATAATTTTTTAAATCAACTATCATGAGGCAAAGCCGAAAACGCTACGATGCCAATATAAAAACAATGCTGATACGTCAAATAACCAGTAGCCTTGCTTAATTTATTTAACATGATGTCACTTTACATAAAAATTGTATTTTCATAAAGACAATGTGCATATGGTGCTTTTCATATGACTTAACTAAATTATCTATGATATTTTTTCAAATCTATAATTTTTTCAAAGTTTGTTATAACAACAAAAAAATGTATTTTTTTTTGTTAAGAATCATGTGAATTGTACCTACCAAAATGCACATAAATTTTGTCTTTTTACCAATAACTAAGAGAACATGTCAAAACAAATGATAAATTACGCGGACAAATTGAAAAAATAAATAAATGGTAAATCAAAAAGGTGAGCTTGTCACTCGATTCCAACGCAAAAAGATGACTAAAAATGATCCAACAATGGGCAAGAAACAAAGTCTAGAAGGTTTAGTGTCCACTAGATCAATTTTAAACTATGGTCATAAAAAAAAAAAAAACTGACTGCTTCAATTTTCAGACATCATTGGTCATAGCACTATTCACAATCAAGAAAAAACTCTTAACGTAGACGATTTCCACATACTCCTATCACTGAATAAAAAATAGTTGCTTTAACTAAATGAACCAAACATGAAACTGCTTAAAATGATCCACTGTCACTGTTTACTATTGCAGCCAGCTAAGAATCTGATAACATAAGCTTTATGATTATTATTTTTTGAATGTCAAATAATGACATCGTGGAAATCAGTGATTGTGGTCTTGTTCTATAGGAGAAGGCTCACTTCTCAGTAACTGCAGGTCATCCTTTGCAAAGATATCACTCTACTGAGCACCTGTATTAGATAAATTATTAAATAGATGAATGTCTGATATGAACAGTAGTAATGCCCAGCTGATTACAAACCTTCTAGGATAAAGGAGCCAACAGGGTCTATTTCAGTTGACTCAAGGGGCTCGTCCGAACCAACTTGGCTGACCTCTGGTATTTCATGTGTTTGATCAACTTGTTCAGGATTTAACTCCTCGAGTTTTAAATGTGGTTTACTGTGGTTAGGAGGGGTTGTTTCAAGTTGCTGGTATTTGGGCTTGTTTTTCTCAAGGAGAAGGTAGGTGGTACAATACCAAAATAACAATATTCTATTTTGCGCTAGCAGTGTATCCCTAATTGTACTTTTTCCAAAGGAAAGACGCTCTAGTGCCTGTGAAATAGAGAAATGGACAAGCAAGTGAAACAGATCAGCATTCAAGAAAGCATGCCTAATTAAACAACCAATCTTACATTATCCAAGAAACATTGACGGTATATCATAGTTTAATTTTAATTTAACTCATAACATAAATGGTTGAATGGGGATATATTAATTTCTAAATTTATCGCTTATTTGATGGTGTAAGAGCAAAAACATTTCTATTCCAGGAGCAGCTAAATTACAGTAATATTAAAACATAAAAACTTGAGTAAAAACTGATATCATAGCCTCACAGTCACAGGTTCAGTTTATTCACTTCACTCATACGTCCTGGTCAAAACTCATAATATATAAGTATTTTATATAATTTTATCAAACAAACTTAGTTCCAGGTGAAATTTAAAAGATTGCGGCTCCTCACCTGTTCTCCAGTTTGAATATCAAATGAATGCTGATGATCAAATTGAAGACCACGAAATTCATTGATGCAAAGTCCTTGAAAGGCCCTGAAAGTGTGCATAAATTAAGTTGGTATCCATTAGTACGAGAGTCTGACAAACATATATCAACGTTTGCAATGATGCTTAGCCCTCTGACTCAATAATGTTCTGTTTCTTAGTTCGGGTTATATATTTGACAGTTTTACTCCCCTTGATTATTAACAAATCCGACTATGCTTACCATCTAATCAGAGAAACACTAGGAATCCAGCGGAAGATGATTGGGGTATTCTCAGGGTTGACATAGTAGCCACCAAATACTATAAATACTGTCATAAGAGAGGGGCCTACTGCCATTGCTGCTTCAGTGGTTGGAACCATAGCACCAACAGTAAGACCCATCGCAGATGCAGCAAAGGACTCTGCAGTAACGATTCCACAGAATTTCCCAAATCTAAAATGTCAAAATAAATTAGTTATGTAATGAGATGGAAATAATCAACTATAAATAAAGTTCTCATGACGACCAAGACACAAAGCAGATGTGAGAAAAGAGACAGCGACATAGAGGAAGAACTTTTTTCCTCTTGCGATTTTCTTTTTTGGTTCTTTTCATACTGAAGATGTCAAAAATCAAGAGAAAGATGAAAAATATCAAATTTGTCATTTCTACCTATACAGAGTGATTTTTCATCGCCTATGTATATGTATACCTAGAGGTGTCAATATCATGGGGCTTTGAAGTTTAGGCCTCAGCCCACATAGTAAGGGGGTTTGAAAATTGAGGTGCTTTTTAGGCCCCTCCAATATCTCTTTAGGCCCCTTTAAAATACGAAAATAACATTTATAAGACGTCTGATAGTTAAATACCGAAGCCTCCAGTAGGTAAACACTAGTAGTTCATTTTAATTTTTCACATTTTGCACCTCCGGTATGTACATACCGAAGGCACATTTTCAAATTTGCACATTTTCACATTAATATACATATGGTATTAATGAAGAAGAAAGAGATGGAGAATTTGTTGCTTCAAAGATCTTCTACCAGACACAGCCTAGACAACATGGTAATTCCATTAAAAACGTAAGAGATTCATATGAAAAAAATAATGAACAAGGAAGTGGCCATGGTAATAACAGTACAAAACCCAACAGTTTGGCTCTTGCGGAATGCTACAATGCATGTTGGTCATAGTAGGGAAAGTACTGGAGAGAAAGTAACATTGAAAGAGCTTCTTGGTAGAACAACAGTGATTCTTTTACTAATTACTAATTACTAATCAGATAGCCATTTATATTTATCGGATTGGAATGAAGGAAGGAATAAGTTGCTTTTCAAACTATCGTATGTGCTAAATGTGCAAATTTGAAAATGTGCGTTCAATATGTACATACCGGAGGTGTATAATGTGAAAAAGTAAAATGAACTACTAATGTTTACCTACTGGAGGCTCCGGTATTTAACTATCGGACATCTTATAAAGGTTATTTTCGTATTTTTAGGGGGCCTAAAGAGATATTGAGGGGGCCTAAAAAGCAATCCCCTTGAAAATTCACAAGATAAAAGCCCACATTCATGCAAGCCCACAAATAAAAAAATCAAAAGGCCCCAAAATTTCTATAAACATTTTAAAAAAATAATAATAACTTTTTTTTTACCGAAAAAAACTTTTTTTTAGTGGAAAAAAACTTTTTTTTTACTGAAAAAAACTTTTTTTTTACCGGAAAAACTTTTTTTTTAACCGGGAAAAAAACTTTTTATTTTTTATTTTTTTATTAGG
>Ga0228710_1004030_pt1 | contig 23206 bp, 12 predicted proteins | sample MedpolnodulmetaG_FD_177995 | JGI IMG/M metagenome (GOLD analysis project Ga0228710, IMG submission 177995) | Root nodule microbial communities from Medicago polymorpha collected in Santa Monica, California, United States - pink nodules | ecosystem: Host-associated > Plants > Roots > Nodule...
TTACAGGTACTATTTTATCGTTGGCATCTTTAACATGCAAACATATTTGATGATATTATGTGATAGTCTTAAGTGTTACACTTAAAACAAGGTAGGATAAAATTAGATTAAGTGTAGTCTTGTTAATATGATGAATTGATGATACTATGGGGATTGAACTTTTGATGTCACTGTACAAACAGTGGGGTGTTACTCACTACACTTTTAATGTTATAGTGTTAATTTCATCAGAAAAGTCATTTTCACAACTTCGCGATAGAATTTTCCTATTGTTAATAGTAGTGCTACATGTGCGTGCTTTACTATTACAGTTTGGTCAAACTTTTAATTTGTTTGTTAACGGAAATCATGGAGGGATAGTGTTAAAATAGCCAATGGTAAACGATTCACTATTTTTTCGTGAAGCCATCAATTGCGATATACATCATTTTTCATTTGTGTTTGATGGATACGGGGTTACATTTGTTTCCATGCACAAAACCAAAATCTAAACACACGAAAACAAATATGGACTTTAGCTCCCCAATCATCTCCCTCCTCCTACATGTTTTTCTCATTGTGTCTTTTGTTTATCCTATTCATTCCTATAACAATCAACTGAACAATCAAGCTATTCTAGGAGAGAACGAGTTTCACAAGATGAACAAGATGATGATTACATCCTTTCTTCAACGGATCAACAAGCCTGCTGTTAAGACAATTCGGGCATGTTAGAAAAAAAATCAAACATTTTTAGTGTATTTGGATGAAGAAATTTTGTATGAATATAATTTCAGATCGTAGTTTAAATTCTTCTCTATGAATTACCTTGTTTGGATAATAAAATTTGGAAAATTTGAAAGTATTTGGTTTTGGGAGAATTTTCAAAATAAATGAATTTCATAAGGAATGGATAAAAAACAAATACCACCTATATTTTTATTTTAACTTTGAAAATTGGTCGCTATAAATTTTCATTTTTTTTTTTAAATTTGTCCATCAACTTTTCCAAAATTGCAATTCTGACATAATTTGTTTTTAAAAATAAATTAAACCACTTTTATTATGATATTTATATTTTACCACAAAATTCTTGAAACTTTAAATAAGTCAATAATCTATCCAAACAAAAAATTTTGAAGGGATAGCATTTTGAATTCTTTAGAATTTTCAATTACTTCATCCAAACATACTTTTAAGTCTTTGAGCCTAACTTATATTCTTGTGTTTGTGTTTGTGTTCATTTTTACAGAGTCCTGATAGTGATATCATTGACTGTATTTTGACTCATAAACAACTAGCTTTTGATCATCCCTTATTGAAAGGACAAAAACCATTGGTATATTTTTATTTCTAAGTTGTTAATTTAACTAAGAAAAATTCAAAAATAATTTTTGAAGATAAGTTATTATATTTATACTTATAGTTGGGAATTGTTTTTCATATTTTAATATACAGGATCCTCCGAAAAGATCAAGAGGGCAGCTCCAAATAGGTAATTTGAGTAAAATATTTCAATTGTGGAGCTTGTCTGGTGAATCATGTCCCGAAGGAACAATTCCAGTTAGAAGAACAACATAACAAGACTTGTTAAGAGCCGGCTCTATTACTCGATTTGGAAGAAAATACATCGATCGAGATAGTTACGAAGTATGTAATCACACAAACTCTTTTTTTTTTATTAATTTTTCTTTTCACTTTTTCTTGTATCACTTTCTTATGGTAATTGAGATAAAGAATAAACAAACAACTTAATCAAAACTCCTCAATCCCATCATAAAACAATCTTTAGATCTCAAAACTACTCATAATACAAACAAGTTGGGATTCTCAACTGAGCCAATATAAATCGCCAAGATAAAACCTTAATGTCGTCCACCAATTGTTTTGACACCTTATAACCACATTTTTTAAAATTCTATTATTGCGTGCGTTCGAAATCACCCAAATCGTTGCCTGCCAAAAAAACCTTTCCGCTTACACCAACATCCCACGCGAACGAACAAATTCTGAGGAGTATTATACATAAAATATAACCACCACATAACCAAATTCCACACCTTTCACTGACTCCTATGCCGAAATAGTATTATGAATGTCAATATTCATTCTTGTTGACATACGGTCAAGCAAAAGTTTCCAAGTGAAAGAAACCACTCTTGTATGTGCTTGGCCTTACCAAAGGTAGCCAAAATCTCTCTTGTCAATATCTCCTCATCATTCTTCCCCACACCATCAATTTCTCCAATAAAATGTACATCGAATTTACCAAAAACAAACCACATTTTCCTCTGGTCTCCACTTCCAAGAGTCCATCTCTTGTGAGCAGCAGATTCCTTTCCATCACATCCAACAAATTATTAAGTAACCTTTACTCTCACATAAATAAAGGTCTTGTCAAAGCTAAAACAAAATCCCCAAAACCGTTGGTGAACTCCCAAATTTCCAAAATAAAAGCTTCTTTATAGTTTGAAACCACAATAGTCTCGGGAATTGTTCACAAAATGGGGAAAATCCCATCCAATTGTCTTGCCAAAAACTAGTCCTCTCACCATCACCCACTTGCCTCACCACCTCCGAATTGAACCAATTAGATCCAACACCCTCTAGTAAAAACACTACCTCCTTCCACCATGTAGATGCATACCAAGGTCCATGTGACTTCACTTCCCTCCAACAGCCTATCCACTTCCCTTCGATATTTCTCCACCAACACCTCTTTCCATGTAGGTTGGTCGCTTTGTAACAACATCCATCTCCATTTTACCAATAAAATCAGTTTGACTACCCTTACATCTTTCAAACCTAACCCTACATTCTCTCTATGTTGATAAACAATTTTCCACTTAACCCAACCTAACCCTCCATTCTCTCTATGTTGATAAACCATTTTACACTAAAAACACTACATCCTTCCACCAAGTAGATGCGTACCAAGGTCATGTGACTCCACTTCCCTCCAACAATGTCTCCACTTCCCTTCAAAATTTCTCCTCCAACAACTCTTTCCACATAGGTTGGTCGCTTTGTAACAACATCCATCTCCATTTTACCAATAAAATCAATTTGATTACCCTTGCATCTCTCACGCCTAACCCTCCATTCTCTCAATGTTGATAAATAATTTTCCACTTAATCCAACACAACATTCGAGTTTAACAACTTCAACTTGTTGGACAACAATACGGCCTCCAAAATGGCCACTTAAACCATTTTCCACCTTTCCCTATGAAACCCCATTTGGATTTTTACTATCTTCTTCCATACATTAACCTGCATCTTCAAATAATAAGAAAGGAAAAAAATGGGTACCGAGTTTTGCACCGCTTTTAGAACAACAATACAACCACCAAAACTAATGTACCTATTTGTCCAAGAATTAAGTTTCCTCCTTAACTTTTCTAAAAGTGGCTCCCATGTAGAAATTCTCTTTGGATTCGTCCCCTCTGGTAATCCCAAATACTTAAAAGGAAGATTTCTGTCACAACATTTATAAAAGTACATGCCAAACTTATAAAATCACTTGAGACATTTAATCAAATCCACTTTCAATTCGGTCGCTATATGAAAACCCCTTAACAATGCCTTTAGAGTCCACAAATTCTCCATTGTTGCTCTCCGTATATAAAGAGTGTCATCGGCGCATTGAAGATGAGATATTTCCATGCCTTGCAATCCAAATCCAAACGCTTTGAACATATTTAAATTCATCACATTTCTCATCAAATCACTAAAACCTTCCGCCACGAGAAGAAACAAGAAAGGAGAAAGCGAATGTCCTTTGCTTTAATCCTCTTCGAATATTAATTTCCTCCATTAGACTTTCATTCACAAAAATTGACATACTCCCATCACACAACTTACTTTAGACATAAACCACTTTCATCATACTAGTGGGTGTACATCTATGCAATGCCTGGGAAAAATGATGATTGTTGAGTAATAAAATTCACTTTGTTTCCATGAGTTATAATTTCTATTAGTTTAAAATTTAAATTTGAAATTTAAATTAGTAATAAGTTAGAGTTTAACTTGTAAGTTCAAGAGCTATAATTTAAATTTCATTGGAGGTTTAAGATGGTCATTTGTACCATCATAACAATAATAATTTTTCTTTCTTTTTTATGAGTATATTTTTACAAAAGTTAATATCAGGTAACCATAAATATTTATGTTATTATACCATGGTTTATCCTTTTTCTATGAATAAAGAAATATATTGATGTTTAAGTGTTTTATAATCTTTGTAAAAAAAAAAGTGTTTGTATTTGTTGGTAAGCTCTAACTCAAATAATATAGCTGATATTGTTAGCTTAGACACGTTGTTTGGAACCTTGTAGATGTGTGTGTCTTTTCGTCTATATAATCCTTTTTTTTTTTAACGACAAAATTTATTTAAAACTCGATCTCTGCTAAAGACGAACAGAGACCAGTAAATCAGAGACTACAAAGGCGCCGTATATAGGCGGAACACCCAAAATAAACACCAATAAAGACGTGAAATACACACATCACCTACTTAAGACCTACCTTCAACACCCATGAACCTCACAACCACCAAAACCAATTTCACCACCTAAAACAAACTTCATCGCGAACAACCACTGGAAACGAAATTCATAAGCATTCATCGCCGCTACTCACTCCATAAAAACACCCCTCGCAATCAAGCATTCTCTTCACATCCCCATGGTTAAGCCACACCCAAAAAGTCCAATTCCCACACTGCTTCGGCTTCCACTGCCTCTCTACCCCCGGTTCGCCGAAGAAAAAGCACCATAATAGACCAAAGCAAACTTGAATCAAAGAATTAACTTCGATCTCGGATTAAAAGCGATTGGCCCACCAAACTCCATAGACAAATTAGTATGGTACCCTTCATCCCCGATAAACCGAAGAAGACACCATAACAAGCCGATTCACTTGTAGCTAGTTACTAGCTCCCGATCTCGAAGCAAAATTAATCGGCCCACCAGAACCCAGAGCATAAAACAGTAAGGCATTTGATAGATGTGCAATGCGTAAACTGAATTCATGTCAAAAAAGGAAACAGGTTCAGCTCAAAAACTACCTACACTCTAAACACCCAAACACAAAGTAACCCAAACACAACAAGAGCTAGCGACGACGAATATGACCCATCACATAGGCGGCCTACAACAGAAACACCAAAGAGCTCACCACTAACCTACCCATCACCTTCCTACCTAAACAACGTCTACACTCCCTCTAACCTTTAAGACCAACACCCTTCTCCCACTCATCAACACCCTCAAACTTTATGACCAACACCCTTATCAACACCCCAATCTCAAAAAACACAATCTCCACTCTTGAATCCAATTGTGAGCTGAGACCACCAAAAAGATTCGACAAACTATATCCAACAAATTAGATCCAATTAGGCTTCTCGAACAACCTTATGCATAACCTTGGCAGCAGTTTAGCAATACAAATTAATGCTAGTTAACCAACATATTTTTTAAGAGAGTTGACTATGAATATTACTTATAGAAAGTTCTACAAGCAAAAGTCCTCACGTCTTAAAAAATGGTTTCACGTGGATAACCATGCCAAATCTTAACCCCCAAAAATCAAAGATGATAATGAAGATTTAATGGAGACTTGGTGTTACAGCTTACAAGCCACATAATGAAAGATATAGAAGTTTAATCTCAAAAAGAAACCAAAGCCATATAAATCTCAGCAACCACCACAGATACAGATCTAGATCTGGATCCAAGTCCGGATCTGAAACTACCACCGCAAACCACCACAAGCCACCACCATATGCACCACGAAAATCAACACCATCAACCATGAAAACCAACACCACCATGAAATCCAGTCACCGGGAGAATAACTAGGAGAACCCACCGCGATTTGCTGCTACAACCTCCTAAAACCACCGGTGTAAAGGTCGTCGGAGGTGAGGTTATGCCGAGGCCGTGCTTCGTCACACCACCGTCATAATGGTCTCCATCTTGAAAATGAGTGTTTGGATATAAACCTAAAAAAATATTTATATTTATTAATCTGACACTTTTAATATTAGAACATGGGTTCTAAATGTTTGAGAGGGCCGTTGATTGATGCGTCTTGACTTCATGGTTTAAATTTGAATCAGATTCTTAACTAAAGAATGCTTATTATCTCATGTAAGAACTTCTAGCATCAAGGCAACTAATTTAGCAAAAGAAAATAGCAAAACAAATATCCTTGCTGCATCTGTCAAATAAATACAAAGAGGAAAAAAAGAAAAGAAAGGAGAACAAGTAGAATAATTAAATAGAATAGAGGAAAAGAGAAAAGATACGAAAGCTACTCCGTTCATCACTTCATCCTTTGTCAGCAAAGACATGGTTGAAGCTCTAAAGAATGAGGAGTCAAAGTTGGAGAGTTATTAACAATAAAATGGGAGAGAAAATTAGTGTACTGGGAGTAAAAAAAGCTTACTCCATTGTGTGTGAGTGTTTTTAAGTACTCCCTTGATCTCATATATAAGCAAAAATTCATTTTTAAGATTTATTGAACAATTAATATATCTTAATTATTTACAATATACAAATCAGTTATTCAATAAATGTGACAAAATAATCTGTTTATATATGAGAACAAATAGAGTATCTATGAAGGAAAATGTTTGGAAATAGTGAAATTGAAACTGAAAAAATGAGGAAAAATAGGAAGTTCTTTTGTTGGAATTAAAAGAAAAAAAAGTTAGAGATAGTCTCAAACTACGGTACTATTATTAAAAAAATGAAACCCTAAGTTTAATCTCATGTAGCATTTGAGTTCACACAGAAAAGAGTTAAGCAACTAGATGTTTGTTTGTTTGTTTTAAAACTGTCTATTTTCATTTTATTTTATATTTTTTATCCGACTGTTTTTATCTTCTATAGCAAGAAACTTAAACACTAACCGAAATTAACTTAATTATTCTCTAAACCTTATGCTATTTTAAAAATGAAATAACAAATGGGTTCTTCTTATTGCTACACACTGAACAGCATGCAATTGCGTCTGTGCAAGGAGATGGGTATACAAGAGCATCGGCTGTCCTAAACATATGGCAACCCAAACTGGACTATTGTTATGAATTCAGCGCGGCTAAAATATCGCTTTCCTCTCAAAAATCTGGAGACATTATTGAAACTGGTTGGCAGGTTTGTTAAATATTACTCTCATCATTCATTTCCTTTTGCATGTTTTTTTATTGCTTTCAAGTTTAATTTCATTGGCATACATTTCTTTTACCAGTTAATTGGTTTACAATATTATTAGTATATATGTCAACCAGTTATGTTGTCATATTAGGATAAAGAGGTTTTTTTTTTTCTTTTTCAAAAGACAAAAGGTTAATAACGAAAGGTTTTTTTTTTTAGTAAACAGTTTAATTAACTATGTATAGCATAATGACTTATCATATAAGTGTTGACGCTTGTCAAATTTGTTTGGTAAGAGATGATTTATTTTCATATAAGTTACAAATTGTTTTTATAACCTATCTTTTTTTTTTTGTGGTGGTCGGGGTTTGAACCCGGACCTTGGATATTTTATGCATTATCCATACCAACTGAGCTAAGCTCACGAGGACTTTTAATAAGCTATCTTATAGAACATTAAAAAAAAATGAGGGTTATTTTTTATTTCAGTGTGACCGCTTGTTCGCTCACCTTTTAGTTAGGTGCGAGGTTGCATCCCTAGTTAAGGTCGGACGTGGTGTTCCTGAGGGATTTAGTAGGGCGCTTCAAAAATATACGGGGTCTAGGGCATGGGTTGTGCGATATTGGTGTGGTCTAGGGCATGGGTTGTGCGATATTGGTCTAATGGTTACTGTGTTTGGGGGTTTGTGTTTGTCTGGATCTTTTGTTTAATTGTTTTTCCTTAGCTATTTTGTTCCTCTATTTTTGTCTTGTATTTTGTCAAGCTCTGGTTTCTTCTCTCTTTTGTTTTTGAGTACATCTTGTACTCTTATATGTTGTTGTAGTGTTAAGGGTTCCCCCTTTTCTTTATATATTCTATTTACCATTAAGTAAGTAATATTAATTTTTTCTTTTAGGTCTACCAACATCTCTACGGGGATAGCCTCCCTAGATTGTTTATTCATTGGACGGTAAGTGAACTTATTGGTGTAAAGGAGGTGTAAAAAGAATACTAGCTTATATAAATTTTATTTCCTTCAAACGTAACATACACATTAATAATAATTGCAGGCTGATCCAGAAAGACAGAATGGGTGCTACGATTTAAAATGCTCTGGCTTTGTTCAAACTCACAATAAAGTGGTATTAGGAGGTTCAGTTACTCCAGCTTCTATATATGATGGAAAACAATATGGTCTTAAATTGACTATATGGAAGGTAATATTCTCATGACATTACCAAATTAACTTTTTAAGAACATGAATAATTTTAACAGCAGTGCTATTTTCAGCGAAACAATACATCACGAAGGTCTCGCGAATTGACTGCTACCATTGGATATTTAATGGTGGAAATAATAGACCGTTAGATAAAAGGAAAGCATGTGTTGCAATCGCAAATGTTTCAACCTAAAAAGAAGTCGTGACGTTTTCGCTATGCAAATTCTCGCGAGTAGTAGCATTTCCGTAATTTTAAATACATCTCTCCATGTTTGTTTCCATGAAGTGATATTTAGTAATATCAAAGGGTAGATTTAATTTATACCATGAGCAGTGTGTTTCTCACTTAGAAGTTAAAGAGTATTAGCAGGGAGTGATTCATTATACGGAAATGCTACTTCTCGCGAGAATTTGCATAGCGAAAACGTCACGACTTCTTTATAGGTTGAAATTCCTTTTATCCAACGATCTATTATTTCCACCATTGAATATCCAATGGTAGCAGTCAATTTGCAAGACCTTCTTGATGTATTGTTTCGCTGAAAATAGCATTGCTGTTTTTAGTAACTTGACTTTGTCACAAAACAAAATAATTTCATTAAAGGTTAATTTTTATTGATTTAATTTTTGTGTTAAGGATCCAAATTATGGGCATTGGTGGCTTGAATTAGAATCTGGCGTACATATTGGCTATTGGCCAGCTTCCTTGTTCACATAATTAAAGGGTGAAGCATATTTTGCTGAATTTGGTGGAGAAGTGTTCAATTTAAAGCCATCAGGGGCTCATACTTCTACTGAAATGGGTAGTGGACATTTTGTATCAGGGAGTTTTGGCAAAGCTGCATTTATAAAGAAAATAAAAGTTTCTGTTACTGAACAAAATGTCTATATTGACTTGCCAGATCCTGATTTTTCATCAGACCATCCAAATTGTTATAATGTAAAAGGAGGGTTTCTTAAGGACTGGGGAAGTTACTTATACTTTGGTGGACCTGGCTATAATAAGAATTGTCCTTAAGAGAACAATGAATAATTTGAATAAGAAATACTAAGGGAACCATTGTTTAAAAAATTAATAAAATTTATTTTGCACTTCTTTATATTGGTGATTAGTTCTTATGCTCAAACTCTCTGCATGCATGGTCCAAATCCATTTTAACCTTAAAATCACAAAAAACTTCAAATGAAGTTGAGAAAGACTCAATTATAATGGGATCCTCTTCCATTGATTGGGATCACCCTAAATTTTAACGTAGGTTAATTTTTTACTAATGACTAAGTATAATTTGTGGTGTAAATGATTGCCAACCTACATCACTTTAAATATTCATGTAATTTGTGATAATATGTACTTAAAATGGTTACCTACCATGTTATCACGTAATCATAACTAATTAAAACTACTTGTTAGACTACTTCTCTCTCCTTGTTAACAACTATTCCTTTTACACACTCACACAAAAAAAACAAAAATTCATGATATCCTGTTGTTAAAGTGTAATTAGGTATTACTTTAGGCAATTACTTGTTAAACAGGTAACCAACTAACTATGTTTGACAGAGAGACCATAACATTTTATACATAAGTTACAAATTTCTATCAAAAAATAATAATTAAAATGACTTTTAATATGGCTTTTGGCATTAATAGAGGGTTGTGGAATTTCTCCAATGAAGATCCAAACCATTGTTATCAAAAACGCGACTTAAGTCCCAAAATCCTGGTTTTTGCGACTTTGTGTAGCTTCAACGACTCAAATCCATAGCAAAGTCCCAAAAACAGGCAAAATCCTATCAAAATCGCATAAAATCGCACAAAATCATGAAATCCGTTCAAAATCGCAGGATTTTGATGGATTTTTAAGGATTTTGTTCATTTTTTGATAAGGGTCAATTTTTGACCCGGTTCGTAAATTGACCCGATTTGAATACATTACCCGGTTCTATAAATACCCTAAAGGCAAAAAAAATTCATTCTTTCACTTCCCCCACACTTTCCTTCATTCTTTATGACTACTAAAGAATATTTGCATCTAGGCTTTGAGTCATTTATGTATATGTATTAAGTGGACTTTAAACTTTAGTCATTTATGATTATATGCAATTTATAACATATATTTAACATTATTTTTGTTTTGGTAGAATCCTCGATTTTGATTGCGATTTTACGAGTCCCGACTTTGCGATCCTATATCGATTCTACAAAAGTCCTTGAGTAAAATCCTTCGATTTTAATTGTGATTTTACGAGTCCCGATTTTGCTACTCCCCTTCGACTTGAAGTAAAGTCCCAATTTTGATAACCTTGATCCAAACAAGTTGTGCCATGGAGAAAAAAATGAATTATATACGGTCTGTAGACCGCCCCCATAAAAATTGGTAAAGCATTTCACAATGAGACACCAGAAACTATCGTGCAGAGTTTCCATAGTATTTACTAGTGGAAATAGCTTTTCTGCGGAATTACCTGTGGAATTTGCTGCGGAATTACCTGTGGAGTTCGCAGGAAACATTCTTTGCAGGCGAACTTCTCCCACTCTGACCTAAATATTTCCCACGGATATTGTTCACTTTTCCTGAAACTCACTTTGGTTGATGCTCTTCATTGGTTATGCTATCAATTAATTTTGGTTTAATTTTGGGGTTAATTTGTAACAAGCTTAAATCTTAGTAAGTTTTAGCTTGAGGGGTAGTGTTAGAACTTTATATTATTATGTTTTTCGTATTTTGTTTGACAAACTCATAATGCTTCTTGTTGTTGCATCGTGAGTTTGAGGGTAGGTGTTAGATAATAAAGATTAGGTTTAAGTTATTGGGTTTTTATATTACTAAGTTAATAGTCCATTAAGTTTTCTATATATTGTCTTGTAACTTTTTGTAATGTTTATCTATTGTTATTTTATGAAACCCTAACTTCCATCGTTCTCATTCTCGCTTTCTTTATTTTGTATATGTATTGTCAACAATATTAAGGCAAACTTTTTTAACAAAAAAAAAAAAAATTTTGCCATAATTTGACTGAAGAGATTTATTCTAATGTTCAAATTAATAACTTAATTAATTTTTTTTAATAACATGTCATCCATTGATGGTAGCGTAACCACATAGTAAGACTCTTTGTAAACGTCTTAAGAGAACATAAAATAAAATCTCCAACCTATTTTGGTATCTCTTTCAAAGCTTTTTCAAACGACTCCTTCCATCATTTTTCTTACTTTGCTTACAATGATACTTACAAAGGAGTCCATAAACTGAAAAATAAAAAATTACAATAATAAAATGAAATAATTCATTAATAATTTTGTTTGATTTCATCTTGTTTAACTGAAAAGTAAGTCGAGTGAAACAACTAATAGCTCTTGTGAATTCCTTAACTACATCAAGGAGTCTTAAGTGCGAAAATGGATTTTATATGACTAATGAACGAAGAAAAATATAAGTGAAAGTAGATAAATTATGAGCAAAACTGCAAGAAAAATAAGTTCATACTGATTGATATGTATCAAAATAATAATATTCATAAGTTGTATTTATTGATAGAAAAAAGTAAGTCGAGTGAAACAACTAATAGCTCTTGTGAATTCCTTAACTACATCAAGGAGTATTAAGTGCGAAAATGGATTTTAGATGACTAATGAACGAAGAAAAATATAAGTGAAAGTAGATAAATTATGAGCAAAACTGCAAGAAAAGTAAGTTCATACTGATTGATATGTATCAAAATAATAATATTCATAAGTTGTATTTATTGATAGAAAAAAAGTAAGTCGAGTGAAACAACTAATAGCTCTTGTGAATTCCTTAACTACATCAAGGAGTATTAAGTGCGAAATGGATTTTAGATGACTAATGAACTAAGAAAAATATAAGTGAAAGTAGATAAATTATGAGCAAAACTGCAAGAAAAATAAGTTCACACTGATTGATGTGTATCAAAATAATAATATTCATAAGTTATATTTATTGATAGAAATATTGAATCGTAACTCCTACCATGGCTTTGATCACTAACTAAATTTAAACTCCAATGTCGTTGTTTGGCCAACTTGCTCACTGCTAAAAACTCTCGATCTTCCAGCGGAATTACATGCGGATTTCGTTGAAAATTTCGTAGAAAACATGTTTCCTGCGGATTTTGCCAAGGATTTAGGTTTTAAGGTAATACCTTCGTGGATAATTTTTTCATTAGGATTTTAAGATCCCCAGGAAGTGTATATTCGCAAGAAAAGTAAAAGAAAACCGCCGGAATCATTCGGTCATGCCTGAGGAGTTTTCCTACCCGTAAAAAATCCCCAGGTACTTCCGCAGCAAAAGATGCAGGAAATTCCACAACAGACTCTTTCCCGCAGGAAAATCCGAAGGAAATTGATTTAATTATTGAAAAAGTAATACATTTCAATGCATTCTTGAACAAAAAGAATATTAATTATAGAAGATACAATTTCACTAACCATACAACAAAATTAAATCAACACATGTCTCTACATAATTGAACCACCAATACCCAATTCCTAATGTCTCTTACCTTCTTCAAGTCTGTTCCACTAATTAGACCCTAGAGGAATGCTAGCAACACACAATTTTCAATACACTCTTATTGATTGGTTAAAATTCACATGGGTCCCACCAAATCAAATGGGACCTATGTGAATTTTAACCAATCAAAGAGAGTGTGTTGAAAAATGTGTGTTCCTAACATTTCACTTAATTACACCCTAATATACTCCCTATATATATTTACTAAAATCATTTCCCCCCACTCCCCTTATGCCACATTTTCTTCAAGCTATCCTCCGAATATAGAGATGTGTCGGAAGAGGTGATATCCTCCAAATATAAAGATTTGTCGGAGTATTATTGTAAACATTTTTTGTTCCAAATTTTTTTTAGAGGATTTGTGTTCTAATATTACTTAAATTTTATTGAACATTGAATATACATAAAAACCAAGTAATTACAATTGGCATAAATGGTTTGACATGTCATTTACACAAGTTTTGATATGGGCAAAATTTAAAATTATAGGGTTCATATTCAACATCTAATTTATTTATAAATAAAAATGTAGAAATTGAAAATTGCACAAATTTTTAAATTTGGAAAAATAAATAGAAGATGAGCAGAAAATCCGCAGGAAATTAAACTAAAATGCAGCAAAATTCGTGGGGATTCCTGCGGAATAATTTCCGCAGGAAAATCAGCAAGAATAACATTAGTTTCTTGTAGTGGCATGTCGCATGTTTATGTTCCATACACCTTTTCTATCTCTCCTTGATAATGTGTCCTTATAATAATTGTCACCCCAACTTTCTTTATTGAAATTAATTTGATTCAAAGAGAGAAATTTAACCCGTGGGACTAAATTCAGCGGCGGATCTTGAGTTAATTTGTTGGGGGTGCCAAACTTTTATGGAATATATATTGAATGGTTTTAAGTTTTATTAGTAATTAACAACTGGCCAAGTGGTATTAAATATTTTGAAGGAGCAGGTGGATGTGGGTTTCAATCCCCTCAAAAATGTTTTTTTATAAATACAGTATGCAAAAATAGAAGATTAAATATGTAAAAAGATGATGTGCAAGAGAATTTGGCAGATGCTATGGCACCTGCCTGCCCCAAAGAGATCCACCACTGACTAAAATAGCTGCGTGCATGAATTCCAAATCCATTTTAACCTTAAAGCCACAAATAACTTCAGTTGCAGTTGAGAGAGATTTGTCTTCCTTTGATTTGGCACATCATCATTTACGGTTAATAGCATAATTCCTTCCTTATTAAAGGAAAAATAAGAGGAGTAAGGATCCTCTCCATTTCCTCTATTCAGTTGTTCTCTTCATTATTACTATAGTTTTTAATGTTTTGGGGTGTATAAAAAAATTTAGACTCATTTTATGTCACAATTTTATTATATTTTCAAAAATATAGTAATGGAGCAAATGGAGACAATAGAAAATGGAGAATATCATGACTAAAAATAAGAGTTTCATGCATGACATCATATAGTAGCACCGACATATTGGCAATCCCACACAAATAAAACTCTCTCTTACGAATCAACTTTCCGGTACTTGCTAAGTCAAAAGATCCATTTCAGATTACACGTCGCACAAACATTAAGTGAAGGAATAAACACACTGATATAATTAAATATGGTTAAATATGTTTTTGGTCTCTATAAATATATTATATAGAATTTCAATTTTTGTCCTACAAAATTACACTTTTCAATCCTTGTAAAATTTTCCTTTAGCATTTTTAGGGACCAAAAATGCAGACGAATTTTTTTTACAGGAACTAAAAAGTTGATGAAAAACTTTATAGGGACTAAAAATTCTGACGAAAATTTTTATAGGGACTAAAAACGAAATTTTCGATATTTAAAGGGACAAAAAAATATAGTTAATCCTAAATAAATATGACTTGTAGATAACCAGTCAAACCAAGTACTTACATTAAATTCCTAACCAATTACACTTAACCCAACACATTGAGAAATTAATTACACATAATATGTACTCCCTCCGTCCCTTAATGTAGGCACTCATTGCCTTTTTCACATTTCTTAAGAAAAGTTATTAGTGTAATTAATGTGTCTGTTTTTTATGTTAATATTACGAAATTGTCCTTTGTTTGTATGTTTAGAGTATGTTTAGGAAAAAAAAATACATCTAGTAATTTGAAAAGGAGTTTACATTTAGGGATAAAAATAAAATCAAATGGATGCTTAGATATAGGGACGGAGAGAGTAACTTACTAGCCATATGACAGGATGACAACATGTTGAATCAGCCGCCTTGATCTATAAACCTTTGATATTCCCACATTATATATGTTCTTTTTGTTTCTCCTAAGCTCCCTCTCTCTAAAACTTGCATGTTGAACGATTTAAATAAAATTAGGATCCAAGCCTTTATTTATAGATTATGGATAAACTATCATAAGAGTAAAATGGTACCCTTGCCACAATGTTACAAACATCAGATGGAAGTTGGAGTGAACTATTTAGTCTTTAGAAGATTTGTTAAGAGCTTGTGTTTTGGAACAAGGTGTAAGTTGGAGTGAATGTTTACCGTTGATTGAGTTTACTTACAATAACAATTTTCATTCGAGTATTGGAATGACACCTTTAGAAGTGTTGTATGGAAGGAGATGTAGGAGGTCGTTGTGTTGGTATGAGTCAGGAGAGAGTGCTTAGATTGGACCGAAATTTGTTCAGCAGACTACAGAAAAGGTTAAGATGATTAAGGAGAAGATGAAGGCATCTCAGTGTATGCAAAAGAGTTATCGTGATAAGCGGAGGAAGGATATTGAATTTCAAGTTGGAGATCATGTGTTTTTGAGAGTTAACCCTGTAACTGGTGTCGAGCGTGCTTTCAAGTTGGTGGACAGTGGTAGGTTTATGTCGTTTGTTCATCCCTTGATTTGGACTGCGACTGAAGTTTCAAGACAACTGCGACTTTGTGGATTAGGTTCTTAATTGGTTGCTTTGACTCGAAAGGGCGTTTATGGTCTTCTGATACTTTGAAGATAGTTGTTGGAACTTTGGTCGTTTCTGTGTTGGCAAACGATAGCTGGATTGCCGCGCCCCTAAGTGGGTTCGCTAGATTGTACGTGGTAATGGTTGTTTAGGACTATTCGCTTTTATTACCATTTTTGTACTGAGTTGTTGGGTTTTGCTTTTATGGTTTACTGGGTGAGGTTGTTGGCCCTCACCCTAAGTCTTGTATTTCCTTCACTTGATAAAAACTTGTCCCTATTTTTTTTTTCTATTTATCAATAAAAATTCACATGCAAGAAGCAATGTAGTCATTTGAGATTGTAATTTTTCAATTAGTGCAAAATATATCTTATAAATAAAAAAATCTATTTTTGCAGATTTAATAAATTATAATTCTAGTTTTTTAATTTTGAAATACTGTCATTTTATATAATTATTTATTAAGATTATTTTTCAAAATTTTGTTGTTGAAGATTTTTATTTGATTGTTGGTTATACTTTGTTACTTTAGCATGTCATAAATGGAGTCATTAAAAAAAGTTTGTCTTAAATGGTGTAATTGGACTATGACTTTTATGACTCAACCTTACATTGCCACATGTATCTTTTCTTTTAAATTTGATTTTGATATGTCATGTGTATTGTTCATTTTAAACATACACAAATGTATGTATAAAGGATGAGGTTTCGTGTCACTACATTCGTTGGACTGTCGTGCCGCTACGTGGGTTCGCTGGATTGTACGTGGTAATGGTTGTTTAGAAGTGTTTTTCATATATTACCATTTTTGTACTGACTTGTGGGGTTTTGCTTTTGTAGTTTACTGGGTCAAGTCGTTGCCCCCCAGCCGGAGTCTTCTATTTCCTTCTCTTCATAACAACTTGTCCCGTATTTTTTTTCTATTTATCAATGACAAGCATATAGTTTTATTGAAAAATAACAGTCTCTTGTATATTTCAAAGATAATTATTATTATTGAAAAATTCTTTCCCTATGTGTTTTTGTTTATATTTATCTCATATTTTTTAGTTTTTTATTTTGACAAAAAAAAAAATTCATATGCAAGAAGCAATGTAGTTATTTGAGATTGTAATTTTTCAATCAGTGCAAAATATATCTTATAAATAAAAAATATATTTTTTCAGATTTAATAAATTATAATTCTAGTTTTTTAATTTTTAAATTATGTCATTTTATATAATTATTGATTTAGATTAATTTTTAAATTATGTCATTTTATATAATTATTCAATCAATGTAATTTTTCTTGTTGAAGATTTTTATCTGATTGTTGGTTATACTTTGTTACTTTACCATGTCATAAATGGGGTCATTAAAAAAAGTTTATCTTAAATGGTGTAATTGGACTATGACTTTTATGATTCAACCTTACATTGCCATATGTAACTTTTCTTTTTAATTTGATTTTAATATGCCATTTGTATTGTTCATATTAAACATTCTCAAATGTATGTATAGAGGATTGTGTTGGTATGAGTCAAGAGAAAGTGCTTTGATTTAACCGAAATTTGTTCAGCAGACTACAGAAAAGGTTAAGATGATTAAGGTGACGATGAAGGCATCTCAGTGTATGCAAAAGAGTTATCGTGATAAGCGGAGGAAGGATATTGAATTTCAAGTTGGAGATCATGTGTTTTTGAGAGTTAACCCTGTAACTGGTGTTGGGCGTGCTTTCAAGTTGGTGGACAGTGGTAGATTTATGTCGTTTGTTCATCCCTTGAGTTGGACTACCACTGAAGTTTCAAGACAACTGCAACTTTGTGGATTAGGTTCTTAATTGGTTGCTTTGACTCGAAAGGGCGTTTATGGTCTTCTGATACTTTGAAGATAGTTGTTGGAACATGGGTCGTTTCTGTGTTGGCAAACGATCGCTGGATTGCCGCGCCCCTAAGTGGGTTCGCTAGATTGTACGAGGTAATGGTTGTTTATGACTATTCACTTTTATTACCATTTTTGTACTGAATTGTTGGGTTTTGCTTTTAAAGTTTACTGGGTGAGGTTGTTGGCCCTCACCCTAAGTCTTGTATTTCCTTCACTTGATAAAAACTTGTCCCTATTTTTTTTTCTATTTATCAATAAAAATTCACATGCAAGAAGCAATGTAGTCATTTGAGATTGTAATTTTTCAATCGAGCAAGATACATCTTATAAATAAAAAAAAATCTATTTTTGCAGATTTAATATATTATAATTCTAGTTTTTTAATTTTGAAATTATGTTATTTTATATAATTATTTATTTAGATTATTTTTCAAAATTTTGTTGTTGAAGATTTTTATTTGATTGTTGGTTATATTTTGTTACTTTAGCATGTCATAAATGGGGTCATTAGAAAAAGTTTGTCTTAAATGATGTAATTGGACTATGATTTTTATGATTCAACCTTACATTGCCACATGTATCTTTTCTTTTAAATTTGATTTTGATATGTCATGTGTATTGTTCATTTTAAACATTCTTAAATGTATGAATAGAGGATGAGGTTTCGTGCCACTACATTCGCGAGATTGTCGCGCTGCTACGTGGGTTCGCTGGATTGTACGTGGTAATGGTTGTTTAGAAGTGTTCTCTTTTATTACCATTTTTGTACTGAATTGTGGGGTTTTGCTTTTGTAGTTTACTGGGTCAGGTCGTTGCCCCCTAGCCGGGGTCTTCTATTTCCTTCTCTTGATAAAAACTTGTCCCGTATTTTTTTTTCTATTTATCAATGACAAACATATAGTTTTATTGAAAAATAATAGTCTCTTTTTTATTTCAAAGATAATTATTATTATTGAAAAATTCTTTCCCTCTATGTTTTTGTTTATATTTATCTCGTATTTTTTAGTTTTTTATTTTGACAAAAAAAAAATTGTAGTTATTTGAGATTGTAATTTTTTAATCAGTGCAAAATATATCTTATAAATAAAAAATATATTTTTTCCAATTTAATAAATTATAATTATAGTTTTTTAATTTTGAAATGATGTCATTTTATATAATTATTGATTTAGATTATTTTTCAAAATTTTGTTGTTGAAGATTTTTATTTGATTGTTGGTTATACTTTGTTACTTTAGCATGTCATAAATGGGGTCATTAAAAAAAGTTTGTCTTAAATGGTGTAATTGGACTATGACTTTTATGATTCAACCTTACATTGCCAAATGTAACTTTTCTTTTAAATTTGATTTTGATATGCCATGTGTATTGTTCATTTTAAACATTCTCAAATGTATGTATAGAGGATATGAGACAAAGATTTAAATTAACAAGATGTACACACATAAAAAAAACAAATTTTCCTATGATGGAATTACATGATCCGGTAGGTGGTGGTGCGACGGGTTCTTGCTCCGCACCATCCTTGTTCCTTTGGAGCCGCCGCAGATCTCCTTTCTTGGGTCGATTGCTGCTCTTCCGGCGGTGGTCGTTTCTGTTTGTTGGTGGTTGTAGCTTCTGACGTAGGGTGTTATAATGGCGTGGGTGTGTTGTTCCTCCATCGTCGTTTTGTCTGCGTTTCAAAACAGAATATGTCTCCACGAAGATTCGGCGGTTTCGTTTTAAAATTCATTCTCTGTTCAATGGGTTTTTGAAAAATCCGGTTTCGATCTGGGTCATCTCAGTTTTGATCTGGGTCTGGTATTTTAAAATCACTGTTGGCTTTGTCGCGGTGATTAGGTTCTGTTCAACGTTGTTGGGGTCGATGTCGTGTGTTGGCTCCGTCGCGGTGGTGGGTCGATGCCATGTGCTGATCGTACCACTTGTGTGTTTCGGTGGTTTGGCACGCTCAGCGTTGTATTGCTCCTCCAAGATCATAAACATGCTTCGTAACAGGTCTTTTAGGCTAGAAATGGTCATGCACTTGTTGTCCGTTGTTGCTGCGAATGGTGGATGCGGGTGTTACCGTGTTGGCGGTGCTCGTGGTGCTCAGACCCATTGATGACCATCCCTCGATCTGGCTTCAATTGGTTTTAAGTTGCTTTCTATTGGATTTGGCTAGAAATGGTCGTGAAGCTTTCCATCGCAGCATAATGGGTTGTATGCGTGCGGTTTTGTATCCGTGTTGGCGGTAGAATCTCTCACCTTCACGAAGTTTGGCTCTATACAACTTGGATGTGCTTTCAAAATCCTCATCAGTTTACCTGATGTTGGACTGTTTGGCTCGAAAGAGACGTTAGGCTTGTTGCTGTCACAAGGAGTTGTTGGTTCTTGGATTCATTCCGTGTTGACTGACGGCTTGTCCATACACCGCCTGTTAGACATCCACCTGTGTTGTTTTTATTTCTTTGTATTACCTGTTTGGGTTGACATACACTTCGTGTGGATTGATTGGGTTAGGTTTATGTCCCCCCAATTCTTTTTTGTATTTATTTTTTCTTTTTTTAATAATATATATAAGTGCCTCTGACATAGACTAGAAAAAATAAAATTACATGATCCACCTCATCAGAGAAACCTTATGACTTATATAATTCATCGTTAAATGTTTTTTTTAAGGATTGTTATATGTTTCGTTCGTTGAAAAAGCCATGTTCCTTTGAATCAAGACCTGCATGAGATGGGAAATCTAATTTAGAGAGCCTAGTGACAATGTAATAGATAATAGGTAATACAATTGCAAAGCATATGCAAAAACGATAAATGAGTAAGAATAGTATGATCGTATGGATTTTGAGATCACACAATATACAAATATATAGCACCATTGATGCTACAATTTGGAAGCTGATTAAAACTTTTTAAAAATGATAAACTCGGGATGGTGCATGAAAAATAACTATTTTGTATAAATGAACAATTTTTGTTTTGAAAGACTATTGATTTGGGTTTGCTTCATTTGACCAAACTTTGACTTGATTTCGGTTTAATGCGTACGTTTTTTTACTATTGCATTTAATTTATTTGACCAACCTTTGTTCTTTATAATGTAAAACACGTATACTTTAGGTTGAAATTATATGGTATGTTACACACACAATTGTTTTGTTAGGTTGTGAAAGTCAAGACTTAAACCATAAAAAGAGTCAAAACAATTAATGACGTGATCAAGTTGCCTGAGTAAAATTTCTGAAAATCATTAATTGTATAATACACAATATCATGCCACGTGTACTTTTGAATAGATGAGGATAGATTGTAGATGTAGATTGCAGATAAATAATTTTTAAAGTTGAATTTGAAGATTTTAGGTAGTTTTCTAGCAATTTAATGTGTTGATCATTCGTCGTCATTAGGTTTTAAGTCATTTAAAATATGTCTCATCATTTCTTTTAATTCAAAAAACTTTGGAAGGTGACCAAAATTAAGGGTGTGTTTGTTTCAAGTTTAACAAATTTATTCTTAGGAATAACATTCCTTGGAACATAAAGATGAGAATTTTATTCCAAGTATTTAGAAAAAAGATGTTTGCTTAACATAATAATATTCCTGGGAACCATAAAAATAGGAATTATAATAGGTAATTACACATGAATTTATTCCAATCTTCATGGGAACTTTATTCCCACCCTTTTCTTTGGGAAAATTTTTCTATTTCCAAGAATGTTTTATACCTGAGAATAAAATTTAGTAAACTTGTAATAAGCATAGACGTTTATATTTCTATCGTTTATTCGTTTTATTCCCATGAATGTAAAACACACCCTAATAAATTTTAAAATAGTGGACATATTCCATGAACGGGTGAAAATATAGACAATAAATTGTAATTAAGCCTAAAATATACAGCACGATGAATTTAAAAGAATTCCTTAAATGTTTGAATAACATTTTTGACCAAAAAATTTGTTCGAAAAAACATTTTTGACCAAAAAATATTTTGACTACTTAAAAATATAATGCTAAATGACTATATACTTGTAGTGTATTAAATATTTAATTTCTAATTAATTATTTTCTTAATCAACGTTTAAATATATTCCTTTTTTTATTTTAATATTTTTTTTGGTCAACTTATGTTAATGTATTTACCAGATATATGTTGACTAAGTTTTGCTTACATTTTGAGACGGAGGTAGTATTCTTTAACAAGCATTATATACACACACAAATACACTTAAGTTTCACAGGTGCAATAGCACAAAGTAATTAAGGCTTACAATACCCGTGACATACATATTTATGTTGGAGTGACATGAGTTTAGGTATGTTTCCAATTAGAAGAGTAACAGAACAAGACTTGTTAAGAGCCGTCTCTATTAGCCATTTTGGAAGAAAAAATGTTGATGACATCTATCGAGAAGTATGCAATCGCACAAACTCAATTTTTTTTTTTCTCTCAATCTTTTCTTTTCCTATATAAAATAACAAATATGTTCTTCTTATTGTTCCACACTACACAGTATGCATATGGGTCTGTGAATGGTGATGGATACACAGGAGCAAAGGCTAACCTAAACGTATGGCGCCCCAAAACAGAAAATAAAGATGAATACAGTTTGGCTAAAATATCTCTTTCCTCTCAATCTGGAGAAACTGTTGAAGTTGGTTGGCAGGCATGCTAAATATCTCTCACTATTCATATCCCTATTTTTTATCAAGCAAGTTATAAGTTCATGTAATATTAATTTTATGCAGGTCTACGAGAATCTGTATAAAGATCGCACCCCAAGATTGTTTATTTATTGGACGGTAAGTAAGTTAATCTATGAAACACAGATACGGACACAGACACCAGACACGACACAAACACTGACACGTTGGTACTGTTAATAATTTCAAAAACTCACATAATTTAATGTATTTATATGTGTCGGTGTCCTGTCGCACGTGTCCCACACTGGGACATGGCTAATCTGATGAGTGTCCGTAGTTCATAGAAGTTAATTAATTGAAGTAATGGAGGTGGAAAATGTAGACTATCCTATATAATTCATATTTGCTTTAATAATTGCAGGCTGATAAAGAGGGCAAAACTGGGTGCTATAACTTATTATGCTCAGGTTTTATTCAAACCAACAGGAAAATTGTAATTGGAGGTACAATTACTCCATGGTCAGCGATCAATCGTAATCAGTTTGATGTTGCCTTAAAGATCTGGAAGGTAACATTCTCCTGAGATTACCAAATTAATCTTTAAAGGTTATGCATAATTTGAAAGATATCTCTCTAAATTCTTTTTTTTTTAACTACTTTTTATCCCCAATAATAACATATCAATCAAAATTGTAGAAGCAAGATAAGTCAATATTTTGGTTACTAGGGTGTCATACCCCAAATTTTGACCAGTTAAAACTTTTCATTCGTATTTTAAGGTTTTATTCGTATTTTAATAACCAGAATCGTTGCTTTATTTTAACGCGTATTTTTATTCGCGTTGAAGTATTTAAACATTTTTATTCGTACCGTTGTTGGTTAAAATA
>Ga0228710_1004032_pt1 | contig 23198 bp, 15 predicted proteins | sample MedpolnodulmetaG_FD_177995 | JGI IMG/M metagenome (GOLD analysis project Ga0228710, IMG submission 177995) | Root nodule microbial communities from Medicago polymorpha collected in Santa Monica, California, United States - pink nodules | ecosystem: Host-associated > Plants > Roots > Nodule...
AAATTAAACATCTTCCTTGGATTGGGAATTTGTTTGGTTACCATTTCTGTCTATTTCCATCATTCTTCACTTTTTATTATCATATTTTATCCAACATTCACAAAAATACAAAACTAAAATTACAACCATTTTTTATCCTTTATCAGAGGTTCTCCGCCGTTGAATTGTGCATGAACGTCGATCCAACCGTCATTGCTTCAAATCTACACAGTAAGAAATTAAAAACAATCAATGAAAAACTCATTCAAACATTTCATCAAACACTTGGAGTACAAATTATACATAAACCCTAAAACTCAAAATTACAACATTAACATGCAAACATCTAACCACAATTAAGCAACATGAGTCATTTACATGTAACATTGTATCATTTCCTGCAAGCAAGATCAAAATTTAAACAAACTCTAAATCTAAAAAAAAACTACAACATACACATGCAAACATATAAACATTTAAGCAACACAAGTCATTTTCATGTACACATTGTATGATTTCTTGCCAAAAAAACCAAAATTTAAACAATCCCTAAATCTAAAAAAATTTCTAATTTAAGAGAAAAAATTTAACATATAAACATAAACGGTGTTTGATTATGAAGACTTACTTGTTATTGGAGTGTTGTTTGATTTGAACTTGAAGGAGTTTTGGGTTTGGATGATTTGAGAGAGATTTTGAGATTGTAGATGAGAAATGAGGAAATGAGGTGTTCTACCTTCTTTAAGACAACACGTAGCGTGAGTTAATTAGTGTCGCGTAATTTAACTCACGCATCGTTAGTTAAGTGGCGCAACAATTAACACTTGCATTACTTAACTAACGCAGGGGCATTTTGGGCAAGACTGCAAAGTGCGAGTGTTTTGTGCTGGGGGAAGAGCAGAAATCCTAAATTTATATGGGCCTCACATGATTTAATAAGACTCATGTGAATTTTAACCAATTAAAGAGAGTGTGTTGAAAAATATGTGTTACTAGCATTTCTCTTATATATAGTATTATTTTTTTTAGGAAAAAACAAAAATATATTAAATAAAAAAACAAAAGATATAGAGACTGGGGGACATTAGACCTAACCCAAATAATATATATACATACTCGCATATAAGTAAATATAAAAATAATTTATTTATATTGACAATATCATTCCATAAGACGGACTATTATTATTTTTTTAAAATGCAACAAGCGCCCATCTCATTAAACAAAATTATTTTCTCCATTGCTAACGCCTCATATAGCTTAAGAAATTCTGCAAACATAAAAAAAAAATTAATATAATATACATTATAGCATCTAGATTAAAGAAAATAAAAATGACTATGATTATACTCTATTGACTATTTTTGTCGAATTAATAAAGATTTTGTCAATTACTTGATGGTATATATCAAGGAAAATATCCCTTATGTTTGGGAAGTGGGTTGAGGCTTTTTTGAGACATTCACATGCCTTGTGTCGGTCGTTTTGGGTGGGGATCGAAGATTTCAAATCTTTAACACCATTACAACAAGCAGCTGAAGGTTGGTCGTCGTGACCAATGAGAAATCCAATACAAGGAGGTATTGTTGCCTTAGCTTCTTCACAATCAAAGGTGTGCCCAACTACTATCATGTGGAACAACATAGCTAGCAAGGTTAAAAGTACAACTTCTCTGCATATATCATGTAATATTTTCTTTGATTTCATTCACTCACATCTCTTTCCTCCAACATCGATGAATTAAATTTTATATTAAAAAAATCAATGAATAAAGGTAGAGGATCATGAAAAAATTTGTCTTGAAAATATAAATCAAACATTTGATAAAATAATAATACATTATTTTTTTATGCAAAAGTTATGATTCCATAAAAATATTACTTACCATTTTTTTCATTAAGTTATATGTGGTCATGGAAACGAAAACACCATTCAACAAAAAATATCATAAGGAATACTAACAATAATCTATGAAACTTCAATTCTTAAAATAAAAATAAATAATGGGATTATAACCGAAGTATAAAAAATTGTGGAAAAAATAAAAAAAAAAAAAAGACAGAAAATGAATGAAAGTACAAATGTTTTCCTTGGCTTTGTGAGTTTTGATAATATTGACTACGAAGGAAAAGGGAGAGATAGCGCAGTCTAGAGATATGCGACATAAAAAAAGAACGTAAAAGTTCCAAGAATTGAGGTATCTTTCAAGTTGTTGTTCATGATATAGATGACAAGCTCATTTTCTAGATGATTCACTTTGCTAAAGGGATCTTTGATTTTGACGATAAAATGGTGGCTTCCTTGTATTTAGTCGTATAGAAATGACAAAAACATTTTCCCTTCACACTACACATAGTATTATATTAATGTTCTTCAGATTTTACTAACACACCACAATGCTTGAATAAAGTTTTCATAGATGATCGTAGTCCTTAACAACTCTTTTGAACAACAACAACCACAATTTTCTTTATCTCTCTACCAGTGATTGATGATTGTCTTGCTGCTCTGTGGCTTACTATACAAATAAAGAAGGTCGTTTTTTAACCAATTCCATAATTTCATCCACCTTTCAATTCTCACAGCAAAGACACTCATTCAGAATTGCTGAAACAATGATGAAATGAGTGGTTTGTGGTGGGGTTTGGATATGAGGATGAGGGTGGTTTGTAGTGGGTTTGGATCTAAGGATGATAGTGTGTAGATGGTGCATAATACTACTATAGAATCATATCAATCTAATGATAAATAAGAGTGATCGACCATAGATCAATTATACAAACCATGGAAGTATGAATGTCATATTATCAAAAGAAATAGTCTAAGTATGTAAACAATGGTTACTAATTTTTGGCTTTTTCCAGGAATAGTATGTTAGGTAAAACTTGTTTATCCTCTCATTCCATTTTACTAGTTTTTCACTATGACTGTCTATTTTTTTAATTTTTTAGAGGATCATTATGACAATCTTAGTTATTGAATTTTTTTTTTTATTTTTTTTTTTTTTTTTTTAAAACTCGGTATCCGATCCAAGGACCGAATAATTCGGGGGACCAATCTCACCGCCCACTTGTGGGGGTCCCGTTTAAAGCCAGAGAAGGCTCTATATGGACTTAGCCCACCGAAATTGGCACCAGAGGGAATCGAACCTGAGACCTTTGGAGAGCAAACTCCAAGATCTCAAATCAACGACTAGGCCAACCCCAAATGGGTTTCTATATACTTGTCTTGTGACTTGATTGTTTTCACTTGGCCAAAAAATAATTAAAATTATGGCAAACCCTTGCTTCAATATTTGTAGATTAGATGTGATTGCGTACCACGAGACAACGCTATTGAAAGCTCAGCCTAAATTAATGTAAACACAAGATTACTAAATTAGTTGTTTATCCATTTATCTTTTGCGAACATTAAAGAGCTAATCTTTGCAAATATATATATATAGAGAGAGAGATTTACATATAATAAATATAAAAATAATATATTCATAATTTTTTTTTATATTGACAATATCATTACATAAGACAGTCTATTTTATTTTTTTAGAAAAGCAACAAGTGTCCATCTCATTAAACAAAATTATTTTCTCCATTGCTCATGCCTCATGCAGCTTAAGAAATTCTGCCAGCATATAAAAAAGAGATCAATATCAATATAATATACATTATAGCATCTAGACTAAAGAAAATAAGAATGACTATGATTATACTGTATTGATTATTTTTGAAGAATCAATAAAGATTTTGCCAATTACTTGATGGTATATATATATCAAGGAAAATATCTCTATAATTTCGTTCAAAAAAGGGAAAGTATTAATATTATTATAATCATTAGTATTAGTAAATATTACATGAAAGATTGTGTTTGGTTGTGTATATAGATAAGTATTAATAATTTTTTGACCGAAGATAAGTATTAATATTAAAACAGGTGATTTTAAAACAATTTTAATTGAGAATATCATATATGGTTGTGTATTTTCTTATTCTGTATTCATTTTCAAACGGATAAGATAATATTGATTTTCATAAAATTTTCCTATTAAATAAAAATGATTCCAAAATTTAATTTCTTTTTAATTAAATTTCAAATATTCACATAATAAATATTTACTTATCACTAAAAAAATTCATTAAAAATAAACTTAAAAAAATAAGAAATGTTGAGAGCTTACTGGTCACATTTGATGCTCTTATTTACAGTAAAGCTTAGGTCAACACCACATCGTTTAGGAAGTAAGGCATTTAAGTCATCCCTTATGTTAGGGAAGTGGGTTGAGGCTTTTTTAAGACATTCACATGCCTTGTGTCGGTCGTTTTTGGTGGGGACTGAAGATTTCAAATCTTTAACACCATTGCAACAAGCAGTTGAAGGGTGGTCGTCACCACCGATGAGAAATCCAATACAAGGAAGTATTGTTGTCTTAGCTTCTTCAAAATCAAAGGCGTGCCCAACTACCATCATGCGGAACAACATAGTTAGCAAGGTTAAAAGTACAACAGAGGTCTTCATCTTATATTTGTTATAATAGTTTGTATTTCGATATATATGAAAGGATGACTTAAAGAACATAGTTATATAGATGAAAGTATGAGATATTGTTAAAAAAGAGTTCGAGGTGTCAGCAATGGTTATGAAACTTTGGCTTTTTACCAGAAATTTAGGTGGAATTCGTTATCACTCACGTTTAGTATCTTTTTTTTCTCTAATGATGTGAGACATTCATTTACTTTTTATGTTTTATCTTATTTGTTTATATTTCATTTAGATAAAAGAGGATGGTAATATTTGAAATTTGATCCTTAATATTATGACAACGTGTAATAGAATACATACATATCATAATGTCGCCAAAAACTTAGACTGTATTATAAACTTTATTTTTATTAATTTTCACAATGTAAATTCTTTAATAAATTATACTATGAGATTTCACTTTCAATAAAATGTCAAAAGGAGAAGTTTGAGGTGTCTACAATGTCTATGAAACTTTTGCCTTTTTACAAGGAATTTGTTCTTATTCTCATTTATCGTTGTTAATTTTTATTGTGGTGATATGAGACATTGAAACTATTTTAGACGCATGATCTTATGAGTTTTTATTTTTCATTTATCAAAATATTTTTCATTTATAAAAAGAGGATGTGAATCTTTGAAAATTAGTCCTTCATGTTATAACAACTCACAATAGCGTACAAAGCGATAATGTCACCGAAAACTTAGATTGTATTATAAACTTTCTCTTTACTCAATTACACATAGACTTAAGGTTGAACCATAAAAAAAATTCTTCGTCTTGTTATTATATTTACTTAGGGGGCACTTATTATAGTTACCGTAAAAAAAACTTTTAGAACATGGTGATGAAGTTATAAAAGGGTTGAGATATGCAATTTTAAGTATAAAGGGTTGAGAATTGAGATGTAAGTTTGAATGTGACAAAAGTTTCTCTTCCATTGTTTGTTATATAGAAAGTGAGAAGAAAGAAATAAGTAAATTTGTATAATGACAAAATTGACCTTATGTAAAAATCGATTATGATAAAAAAAATTATTTATTTACAAAATGAATTAATTATTTAATTAAATATTAAATAAAACATATATAAGAACTCGATTTATATATTTTTTAATATTTATTTATTTTCGAAGTATTTTAATATTTATAGATTTTTTTTTATTGAATAAGAAACGATTGTATTAATTCAAATTGTCTTGAAAATACAAAGAAGAAATTTCCAAAGGCACCTCCTCCATCCAAACCTTATTAGGTTCAAAGTGGGCTAGTTGGGCCAATCTATTAGCAACTTTGTTTCCTGATCTAAGAGTAAAAAGAAACTGATAAGTGTCGAAACTTGATTTGGCTCTGTGGATTTCCTGTAACATTAACCCAAGATAAGATCTATTATGAACATAGTCTTCTCTCACCAACCTCATTAGCTTCTCATTATCTCCTTCAAAAACGACCGTTCTGAAACCACTATCCTTGGCGAAACGCATTCCAGTTAGCAACGCATGAGCTTCAACCTCCAATACGTTATCAATACCATCTGTTTCCCAAGTGCTCGCCGCCATAACCAATTTAGCTTTGTCTCTGATGATGATGCCTAAACCCCATTTTCCATGGCTTTGCATGTTCGCATCTGTGTTAACCTTTACCATTCTCGGATTTGGACGCTTCCATTTGGTATTCCTAGCTGAATGACGTTGCGAAACGAGCGCTAAACCAGTGTGAGCTAGAGTTGGAGGGGCCTGGATATTTGCTTGTTGATATTCAGAAATGCATTTCGAAGCTCACTGAATAATGTCCATTTCAAGTATCATTTGATCCTCAAAAATACTCAAATTCCTAGCATGCCATAGATTGCATATGATTGCTGCTATTTGGATAATAATACATTCATCCTTATGAAGTATAGCCTCACATAACCAATTTGTGAAATTAGGATTAGGAAAGTTGTCAAAATTTATGCTTAAGTTAGAACCAAACCAGACTCTTTTTGAAATAGGGCAAGTCATAAATAAATGAGTGATAGTCTCAATTTTGGAGTGGCATCTAGGGCAGAGAGGGTAGCACTGAATTCCCCTTTTACTTAGGGCACTTCTGACCGGAAGAGAGTTGTTTAAGATTCTCCAAAGCAGCACTTTGTGTCTGGGAATAGTGTGCAGAGACCAAATCTTTTTCCAAATGAGGGTCTCAACACTACTAGTTGATGGATAGTTAGTCTGTTGAGTCTGCCAGATTTTTAATGTATTATACCCACTCTTAACAAAGTAAATCCCAGTTGGATCATGCATCCACATGAGAGAGTCAGGGATGGTAGTATTGACAAGAGGAATCTGAGAAATTTGGTCCTTGTCAATACAAAGAAATTGGGCTTCAAGGAGCTCTTATATGTTTACTAAACCTCCATCACCAATCCTCCAACAGCTACCTTTAGAGATAACCCAATAACATTTTGAATACTTCTCCAAGCATAGTTGGGGTTATTACCTACTTTGGCTCGTAATATGTCAGTGTGTGAGAAGTATTTAGCTTTGAAGCATTTGGCAATAAGTGAGTTGTGGTTGGTGTGAAAACGCCACACTTGTTTAGCCAGCATAGCTAGATTAAAATCCCTTAAGGTTTTGAAGCCCAAACCTCCTGAATGCTTAGATCTGAACAACTTCTCCTTGGACACCCAATGCATCTTCTTTTTAGTGTCTGTTGTACCCCACCAGAAGGAGCATATGGCTTTTTCAATTCTAGTACATAAGCCTTTAGGTAACATAAAACAGCTCATATAATATGTAGGTATAGCTTGAGCTACAGCCTTGATAAGAACCCCCCTCCCTTCAAAAGATAGACACTTTTCCTTCCAACCTTTAAGCTTTTTCCATATTCTCTCCATAATAAAATGGAATTCTTGCTCCTTTGATCTGCCAAAATGTGTAGGCATGCCTAGGTACTTATGAATACAATCACTGATTTTGACAAGAAGGTGATTTTGGAATTCCTCCTTGAAATCCCGAGAAATGTTGGGGCTAAAAACCATTTCAGACTCATCTAAGTTGATTTTTTTGGCCAGGCATTTTCTGATAGGTTTGAAGAATCTCCATAATAGTCTTAGCTTCATCTGTTCTGGCTCTACAAAATAAAATGCTATCATCAGCATAGAGTAGGTGAGAAATAGCTGAGGCATTAGTAGCAATGGATATGCCTTTAATCCTGCCATCTTTCTGAGCTTTTTCAAACATCTCAGATAAAACCTCTGCACAAATTATGTACAAATAAGGGGACAAGGGGTCCCCTTGCCTAAGGCCTCTGGTAGGTAAGAAAGGCTCAGAAGGTTGGCCATTGATAAGGATAGAAAAGGAAACTGATTAAATGCAATCCATAATAGTATGAATAATATTGTTAGGAAAACCCATGGCTCTAAGAGTAAGCTCTATGAAGTCCCATTCAAGACTATCATATGCCTTAGCTATATCAAGTTTTATTCCAACATGACCATTATTTTTCTTCCTGGGTTTTCTAATATAATGGAACATTTCAAAAGCAATCAGAGAGTTATCAGTAATCAATCTCCCATAAAGAAAGGCACTTTGGAATTCATTTATGATATTAGGTAGGATTTTCTTGATTCTATTGGCCAGGGTCTTAGTAACAATTTTAAGAATGACATTGCATATACTAATGGGTCTGAATTCAGAAGGTAAATTAGGAGGATTTATCTTAGGAATCAAACAAATTAGAGTATGGTTTATGGCAGCAACATCACCTTTTTTTATTAAGAATGTTTAGAGCAAAATCCACAATATCAGTCCCAATAATGTCCCAGTAATGTTGATAAAATAAAGCTGAGATACCATCAGGTCCAGGAGTTGAATTGCTCTTGAGGGCCTTGATGGTATCATATACCTCTGTATCTGCGAAAACTTTATTTAAAAAATCATAATCTTGGGTAGAGACCCTGTTTTTAACCATATCAAAAGAATCAGGACTGATATTAGGATTATTGCTTGAAAAGATATTATTAAAATAATCTACAAAGACTGAATGAATGTGATTATTGTCCTTCCAAATGTGACCTCTAGAGTCTTGAATACTGTAGATATGGTTTTTTCTCTTTCTTTGGCTAGCCTTGTGGTGAAAATATTTTGTATTTAAATCACCCTGCTGGAGCCAATGCACCTTTGCCCTTTGAGCCCACCATATCTCTTCTTGTTTGAGTAACTCATCAAGACTGGGTTCCATATCCTTTATTTTAAGGATACAATCCTGTGTAGGAATCACATTTTTTAAAGTTGCCAAGGCTTCCTGCTGAGACTTAATTTTGAGGAAAAAACCTCTGATAATCTGAAGTTCGGCTGAGAGGTAAGTAAAACTGATTAAAAATTGTTCTACATAAGAATCGAACTTCAGGTTCTCTGAATCATTTGTTTTTTGATGGAGTTCATTAATCAGTTAAATGCAATTGCTTGGTTGCAGTTGAAAACTTTGTTTTTTTCCTTTCCAAATTAAAGATTTAAAAATAAAATTCTAGATAGAATAAAATCTACATAACAAACATGTTTGGATAATTTAAAAGATGAACAAAATGAATAACTGTATTTCATAAAAAAGAAAAAGAATTCTTCAAATATCGAAAAGAAAAAGAAATAAGCAATTAATTAAGCTCAAATAGTTAATGAATTCTATCAAAGACCAATTGTTCAAAAAAAAAAAAGGTGGAACAACTGTTGTCCACATTTTACTGATTTTTCAGCTGAAATTCGAATCATAAGACTCTTTTTCTTTGAGAATCAAAGGTTAAAAAAATAATATAGAGAATTGATCTGACAAAAAAACACAATGTAAACAAATTTAGAAAAGTGACTAATATCTTGACGATTCCCATATCCAATCTCTTGCATAGTACCGATTTTTCCTTTGTCAAAAAAAAAATAGAAAAGAAAAAATTTTGAAAAAAAAAATATTCTCTCCTCTAAAGAGGAAATAAATCAAATAAAAGAGATTGTTAAATGCCTTTACCAAATATTTTTTGAAAGGACCTTTACCAAATATTTGTTGTCACAATTACTATTATTAATTATTAATAAGTGCACATTTATAGATTTGAAAAAAACAGTGTAAATTGAAGAAATTTTGTTAAAAAGTTAAAAACAATAAAAGATTTCGTTAATTTTATATTTTGATATGTTTAGATAGATCAAATAACAAAATCATTATAAATTTGAAGCCCCAATCATACTTCCAACCTAATAATTTTAATGGGTCGAGTATATAACAGGACACCACATAAATGTCTTTACCAACTTTTTTGTCACACTTATTATTATGAAGTGTAAATTCATATATTTGAATTGAAAGAGAAAAATAACTTGTAACAAAAAAAAAAAAGAGAAAAATAACAAAGATTCTTCTATCCTCTTTCTCTAATTGCATATCTAAAGTGGAGAAACCATGTTCCTCGGATTCACAAAAACAACGTTGTTGTTCTTGTACTTGATACACACATGTTGTTGGGTTTGTGTTTGGAGTGAGAACAATGAAGTGATAACATGTTCCAACATAGTACAACTTAAGTACAGAACCGACAACATTTCCTTAACAGATTTTGGTGGTGTCGGTGATGGACACACTCTCAACACCAAAGCTTTTAGAGAAGCTATTTACAGAATTAACCATTTGTCTCAAAGGGAAGGAGGCACCACCCTTTATGTACCACCAGGGGTATATTTGACTGAGCCCTTCAATCTTACTAGTCATATGACTCTTCATCTTGCTGCTGGTGCTGTTATCAAAGCCACACAGGTAATAAGATAAGATCACCCTTTAACATTCTCTTCATTTATATTGTGGATTTATTGAAAATTGAAATATGTGGTTTCTTTTAATTCATTGTACAAGTACAATGTGTTTATATTTTTAAAGCAATTAGGTATTTAAGAAAATAGGAATATTATATAATTAGAGAGATCTTTTTGAGTGACTTCAAATTGTACACTTTATTAGCAAAGTAGGTAGGTGTGTATGAGTGAATGGTATTGTTGGAAGTTTTTGGGATGACTTAAAACGTTGAATTTCCTGACTCTTCCATTGTTTCCAAATCAATGTTTTAAAAATTGGACCTGAAATCAAACGGATGAGACATCCGGGTCATGGTTGAACTGGATTACATAAGTATAAATAAAATAATGCAAAAAAGTTAAACCGGTTGAACATACTGCAGCTCAGGATTGAACTAACCATTGAACCATCAGGTTTCAGACTTAACCGATTCCGATTTTAAAACATTAAATTCCAATGCATAAAAATTCTTCAGTTAACTTTTTTAAACCTTAAGTCACAACATCATGAAGTTTTTCTGACTGTGAAGCTTTATCAGATAGTTTAAGAGATTGAACCTTAAGAGTTGTTTACTTGCTAATCCTTTGACTCCTTTTAGCATTGGTGATCCATCGACATATAACACGTATAAACAGTACCTAAAAATTCAAAGATGTAGCAAGTAGCAACTATAATTTTCTTCTTTTGAAATGACATTAAAAGTGATATAAGAGTTGGAATGCCTTTTGTTCATTGCATGAACTTTATACTTGACACTTCAGGGGGGAAATCAAACTTTCTCGGTGGCAGAAATTTGAGAGCCAATCAATTAACCTTGAAATGTCCTAAACAATTTGCTTGTAGTGTAAACAGTTTCAAAGCTTTTTCCATAATGTTGCAACTTTGTGTGATCCTCCACTTGTGTTAGCTGGAGCGTCCATAAACTTTCAATTACTTCTTTGACTCCATAGTCATCACAGTTGGAGCTAGATTGCAACTTTTTATGGTTGTTTTCATTGCCAATTCCTGTAAAAAAATCTTGAAAGGCACCATGTTGTCAGTGATAGGACAGGTTTATTTAGTTTCTCGGTACTCATAGTTTTCCATAGATTAATTTTTTGGCTGTAATCATGTTGACTTCTAAAGCATTAGGTGAGGAAGTTCAATATATGTATGACTTATTTTAGTCACTTCCCATACTTTCAGGTCTGTAACATTGTTTGGTAACTTTTGTTATGAAGTTATGTCACCATTTACTTAATCCAGTTTGAAAACAAAATGTTTAAAATCAATTAAACAAGAGCACAGTCAAACAGGCTTTAATCATCTCTTGTTTCAACTTATTAATCTGATTGGAGGAATCATGTGTTCCAAGAGAATTTGGTTGTAGATTGGTGATACAACTATCTCTAAACCTTAACAGCTTGTAATAACACAATTTTGACTATTACCACCATATTTGTTGGAGCACTCTTCCTTCTTTTGAATTCCTCTCCTCTCTTGATTTCACAGGATTCGTCGAATTGGCCTTTAATTGCACCATTGCCGTCTTATGGAAGGGGAAGGGAACGGCCTGGAGGAAGGTATATGAGCTTTATCCATGGAGATGGACTTCAGGATGTAGTAATTACAGGTGTGTATCTAATATTTTGTACAAAATAAAGTACTGATCGTTTTTATAGTCTATACTGGACCACATTGTATCTAGAATATAGTGGGCAGGTTGCTCGAGCGGGGAAAGAGTAAATTTGTAAAATGGACCATAGTATTTAAATACAAGTTCCTAAGCTTTTAGTCATAATACTTCAGCCGCTCTGCAGTCAGAGGCGTAGGCAAAATTAATCGAACTCCGCGATCAATATCGTTTGTTCTCTGTTTGTGTTTCTTTTGTATCTTTTACTTTTGAATCAGGTTGTTGTTCTAACATAACAATAATATGATAGTAAAAGGTATATGCAGAATGAAATCTAAAATTTTTAGAGGACACATGAAGAAAATTATCGAAGCTGCATATTCATAATTGAGTGGATTTCTTTTGTCCTTCAAGTTTCAAAGCTGCATTATTTTATTTCAGAACTATATCCTTTCTCTCTCGCTCATATTAATATTTTCATAGGTGAGAATGGGACAATTGATGGGCAAGGAGATGCATGGTGGAACATGTGGAGGAATAGAACCCTTCAATTTACACGACCAAATCTTGTTGAATTTGTGAATTCCAAAGATATTATTATTTCAAATGTGATCTTCAAGGATTCTCCCTTCTGGAACATACACCCAGTTTACTGCAGGTATATATATGTCAAATATAAGTTATTTATCCAAAGATTATCTTACCTTAATAAGTCAGTACAAATTGAACACATTAGATCATAAGGCTAAATTTAGCTTGTCATGTGACCCATAAGCAACTTTTAATCAAGACTATATCTGTGTGTATCTCACTCGTACAAACTTTGACCATTAAATCTTAGTCTGAATGATTGAAACCAAAACTTGAAGCCATGTGACATTTTTAAGTGGTTATGTGACCGACAAGTAACTTTTAATCCGTTCTTTGCAGCAATGTTGTTATTCAGTTTGCTACAATTTTGGCTCCACGTGACTCCCCCAATACTGATGGCATTGATCCAGGTAAGAGTACTGTCTAATCATGCCATATATCTTGTGCATTGTGAAATAGATAAAGTAATGTCTAAGAAACATGTTCTCAATTTGAATTTTAAGAATTTCATTAAATATCTGTTTTTCTTTATACAAATCTATATAAGTGTCCTAAATGCATTGTATCATGTAGTTTTCAAGGATAGTTGTAAGATTTATCAGATACATGTGTACCTAATACTTGGATCGTGAATGTGCATCATCATCTAACTAAATTTCATTTATGCAGATTCAAGTTCAAATGTATGCATAGAGGACTCATACATATCCACTGGAGACGATCTTGTCGCAGTGAAGAGTGGTTGGGACGAATATGGAATTGCTTATGGTCGTCCTAGCTCTAACATCACCATCCGGCGTGTGAGTGGATCGTCTCCGTTCGCTGGAATTGCTGTCGGCAGTGAAACATCAGGTGGAGTGGAAAATATACTTGCTGAACACATCAACCTTTACAACATGGGAATTGGTATACACATTAAGACAAATATTGGAAGGGGAGGGTATATAAAGAATATAAATGTGTCTAATGTTTATATCGAGAATGCAAGGAAGGGTATAAAGATTTCAGGTGATGTTGGTGACCATGCTGATGATAAATATGATTCTAATGCTCTCCCAATTGTGAAGGGTATTACAATGGTGAATGTATGGGGTGTGAAGGTTTTGCAAGCTGGTCTTATAAAAGGAATGAAACACTCTCCTTTTACTGATATTTGTTTATCTGATATCAACCTTCATGGAGTGAATGGAGGTAGTAGCAGAACCCCATCATGGCAGTGTTCTGATGTGTCTGGAGTTGCTCTTCAGGTTAGTCCATGGCCATGCTCTGAGTTGATCAGCCACCAGCAAGGATCATGTGCCAATTACTACTAGTGCTAGAGATTGATGCAAATGATGAAGATTTTCATTTGTTAATTATTTAGAATAATTTCAATAACCTCATGAATTATTGTATTGTCAAATATTTTGATTGATTCCATTAAACAAACATTAAGGTGACACAAACAGGTTAACGAGCTTAAGTTAAGGATGAATCTTTTGTAGAGTTTGAATTCTAACCGAGTAATTTTTGGTCAAATTTTACTCAATTCTCAGTCAAACTCTAAATTGTCAAAGCCATTTTTATTTGAAAACCAAAGGGTTAAAACCAATAAAACAAAACATTAAGGCGACATTATTATTATTTTAAATAAAAACTAATTAAAATAATTTATTAAAATTATTATACGTTTAGTTGAATCTGATTGTTAAACTTTTTAAAATGCAAAATGACTTGGTATTTTAATTGATTCCATTAAGCAAACATAATTTTAACTAGAATAATCTTTGGTCAAGCTTTACTCAATTTTCAGTCAAACTCTAAATTACCAAGGTCATTTTTACCTGAGAACTGGATGATTGGGAACAATCAAAACAAAAACATTAAGGTGACATTTTTATTTTTTTTTGTATATCAAAACTAATTAAAATAATTTACTAAAACTATCATCATACATTTAATTAAATCTTATTGTTACACTTTTTAAAATGCAAAATAACTTAGTATTTTAGTGATTTAATATCAAAATATCTATTTTTGTTTGTTCAAAAAAAAAAAATCAAAATATCTAAAAATTTATAATGTTGAATAATAAATATTATTTTTAATTAGGATTAGTGGAGTTTCATTGCCTTCCACTTACTTTTTTTTTTATAAGAATTGTTTGTTCATTATCGGCATTTTAAGGGAAAAAAATCTTTCATGGCCTTTCTTTCGAAATTGGATGGGATGCTTGGGATATTCTTCATATATTCTATTCAAAGTACAGTGGTAAGTGTCAGTGATTTGGCAAGACACGTAGGTGGGACACTCAATTTTGATTCGTACAAAATACTCATTTGGACTTTGGTCTTTGAGATGGAACAAAAAACTTTAAGGTGATTAAGACTCAATATACGTGATAAGAGTAATAAAAACAAAGATATTGTAGATTAGACACGCATAATTACGGTATTGTCATCACAATGTCATAGAGTATATGGTATAAAAACTCATGAAATATGAGAGTTTATGCCTCATTAGGCTATTCTGGTTCGGTCACGACATTGATGATTTTGTCTTGCCCCCAACTTTTTGCAATTCATTTGAGAGATGGGGGGCCTGTGAAAAACCATCCACACCATTGTTATTTCTACAGCTGCCATTTCTTTTCTCCGAACATGTCAATGTTATGATGCATAAATGAGCTTGAATCTCGTGACAAAAGTTAGTTTAAAAGACGAGAATGTTCAAACACGTCTATGACTTCAATACAACCATCTTTGAAAGTCAAAAAGAATGTCTCGGTGATCGAAAACATGAAATAAAAATGTTGAGAATCATAAGAAAATAATGTTTAAATTTCACTATCCACATTTTTTTTAGTAAATGCAAAGTTAACTCCTTTCCTTCAAAATCAATGGATACAAAATAATCGGAACATAATTGAAAATGTGGAAGTTATGGTGTGATAACGATGCTCTAACAACACTATAAACAACATTATTTGATTACCTCAAAACATATACAAAATCAAGAATATTAAATAAGAGATTTTCACGTTGAAAAACAATATCATCAATTTCATTAAAAGGAACATTCGTTGTGGCAACAACATTAAATAAAGATTTGCTATCAGTTTCAAACAAAGCAATATCCATTCGGTTTGATATGACTACATTTTTAATAAATATAATAATTGACTACTCCTTCTGTCTCATTATTACTGTCCTTATTTATAATATTTCAATTGATCTGATGACTCAATCAACAACAATTAATAAGAGTATATTAATAAATAAAACTCATTTTATTATTAAATAAATATTACAACTAATATTTTTTTTTTAAGAAGTGAACACAACTCAAAGAAGAGATACGTGTAGCAAGAGAAACATTTATCTTTTACATGTCCAAGCTCCTTCGATGACTTTAACACAACAAGTGCACACACAAGCGTGCGGCACACCAATGTGCTAATGGAATGGTCAACTATACTTTTTTTTTATAAACCCAATTATGAAATTTACACATTAAGACAATTATGAAATTTATAAACCCAAATTACTTTTATTTCAAAGACAATTACAATGAAAATAATATATTTTTTTGATAGAGACAGCAGCACGTTTTTGCGGGCAATAGTACAAAAAAAATTAAGTTAGCGAATCAGTGTCAGAAAATAAAAAAAGCTGAACCCAAACAAACACAACACAACACACATGTTTCATTTCACTTACTTCTAACACAACACAACACAACACAAATAAGCTGAAAAAGTGCTTTCACTTCTTCTCAAACAAACATACCATTGCGATGGCTTCTTCTTCGCTACTTCCTTTTGCCTCTGGTTCGTAACCTTTCTTCCCCATTTTTTAAATAATGTTTGGATTGCTGTGCAAATTTTTACAGCTTTCATTTGATTTTTCTCAACAAACAACAAACCCTCATTCATGCATATGCAGTACCGTATTATTTTATTGTGTTGCTATGTGTGGAATTTAGGGTACTTTTGATTTCGTTGACTAATTCAATTATTCTTCACTAATTTATTGGAATACTTACCTCAAAATAGCTTATGAATATAATGTTATAAGTTAATTTGATAAATGTATTTATGTATGTATCACACACTTTGATCATTGATTGATCAAAGTGGTTACATCACAAGGTAAATTGTAATTAGTCACTGTTTGGTAAAAAAATGGCGGAATTGTAATTAGGCACTGTTTGGTAAAAAGTAGCCAATAGCTGATAAACTAGCTTATTGTGCTTGTCAAACAGCCCCTTAAGCTCTTCAATTTTAAGTATTCATTAATAAATAAAAATGCCATCAAATCAATCTTTGTGTTTTCACCTACGAAGCACGGATATGGACATGGACACAACACGGACACTGACACCGCTAATAATTTGAGAAAATTGTATAATTCAGTGTAATTAACGATACGTGTCCAACACCGGGACATGCCTAATCCGAGGAGTGTCCATGCTTCATAGTTTTCACTAAGTCTTTCAGACTAATACATAAGTCAGTCAGCAAGTTTGTTAGGAATCCTGTAACAACCTGTTGGTAACTCAACCATCTCAAATTCTGTTATATACAGTTGTAGTAGCTACTAGCTAGTATATACTATATATACACCGTATCTTGTAAATTGTAATCAATTCTACGGATAATCTGTCTCTCCTCTCAATGGCGAGATTTCTATATCATATTACACACCCTGCCTCGGCTCAGTTATACATACAAATTAGGTGTCACAACTCACAACCAACTGAGGAGGCAATTAAATTTTGATCCTAAGAAAGTTTTCAACAAGGTTAATGCATGTAGGCTCATTCATTTGCTTTGCTTTTATAAAAAAAAGGCTTATATTATGTATTTAGTATTGAGATTTCAAATAAGCCCTTAAGTTTTGGGGGTTTAATGCAGATTTTAGGAAATTGATCCTGAGAACGGGAACAAAATCTTGATGGAAAGTGGAAATGGGTTTTTTATTGATAAAATTTCAAGTGGACAAGACTTGGATAGTTCTAATTGGTTTTACAGATTTTGGAATTTTCTTTTGTACACCATGTTTTGTTTCTTTTGGTAATTTTAGATATGTACTTGCGCATACATACATGTTAACATTTGTAACTTAAGAACTGGATATTTCAGTCTCTTCATGTTGGATGGTGTTTTGATATTTGTTCAACAATCTGTGTCTTGCAGAAGGGATATGTTACCCAATATCATATGGAATAACTTGCAATTCGATCAAATCCCCTATTGATGGGAGAAGAGTGCATGATCTTACCAGCACAAGGTTCTTCAGTGAATAATGTTTATTTATCCTTACTCTTATTCAGAAAACTTGTTCTCTTTTCTCTTGTTTATAGCGTTCTAATAGTGGTTGTGGGATCATTTGGTTTGTCATCTACTTAGAAAATAGAGATGTGGAAGTTAGAGAAAATAATTCTATACAAAGAATAACCACCTAGGAACCTCAAGATCAGAGGGCTATAATATTTAAATTAGGAGCATAACTACCAACTGTGTATAATGACTATTCAGATTTTAACATGCTTCGTTCACTGATAATAGTTTTGTTTATCTTTAGATGCAAAAGTCCATTTTTTGGATCATCACGCTTCCTTTGGCAATCCACGGGGCATGATTTTGTTTCAAAGATTGGCGTTGCTGCAGACTATTCAGATTCTATACCCGATTCATCTAGTTACATGGGTAAGCAAGGTTATCATCCTCTTGAAGAACTGAAAGTTTCCAATGATCTTCCACCAGCTCGACTCTCTTCTGCTGAAATAGCAAGAACTACTATTGAGGTTTGCGCCTATATGCTTTTGTGGATGTGAAACAAGTGAATTTGCAATATCTACGATTACAACCTACTAAGTATGATATTACTTTTGAATTCAGTGGACGTATTTAGGTAGTAATTATCTGTATACTTTTGTCACCATGTCCTGTTTTGTTGGTATTAGGCTAATAAAAACGCTTTGCTAGTATTTCCTGGATCGGTACACTTTGAACCACATGAACAAATTTCATGGGCCGAGTTTCAATATCTTATTGATGATTATGGAGGTTTGTTGTTTTGTTGATAAATCTATATTTTGTTAATGAGATATGAATTATAATTTATCTTAGTATAATCATGATTCAGTATCAACATTGAGAATTTTAACCTAAATATCTGTTTTGCTTTTTACGTAGATCTGTATTTTCAAATATTTGATGATGCAAACCTTTTGGAAGATCGTGGTGCACATAATCCAGTGGTAAGTATTTTGTGGCCTTTTCTGCAAGGATGATGGCCAGCTTTGCTTAAGAAATTTTGTTTCCCTCATATCATAATAGTTACTTTTAAAAAATTTATACATATTTTTAATCTATATAAATTGGAAATTGGTGCAAGTTGCAAACAATAAACATTTTAAGCACCTCCAAATGATGTGTGATTTCTAGTTCTCTAATTTTGTGCGCCTTTGTTTTCTCTTAATGCTTAGAATTTGAGTTTGGGCCTAACTCAACTACAAAAGCTAGCTCATTGGTGAGGGTTTCCCCTCACTTAAAACCATATTTCATGCCATATCACTATCCAATGAAGAACTCTCAACCTCCCCTCACTCCCTAGAACTGGATATATGGAGTGCGAGATTAATAAAACTAGACGTCTACGAGTGGCCCAAAAGTTTAGGGCAAACTCTGATATCATCTTAGAATATGGGTTTGGGTGTAACTGAACCCCAAAAGCTGGCTCATGTGGTGAGGTTTTTATAATCATTGTTCAGTCCATATTACTATCCAGGACCAATCCTTTTATTTTAGACTGACGTAATATGTACTCTCCCACTTAAACATAATGCCTTCACTCAAAATAACGAGCCACATTCATAGAAGAGATACCACACATCAAATTATATGATGTTATTTGTATTAATCAATAATACAGATACAGATCGAGAGACTATGTACTGTTTTTGTGCAATGGCTAGCTAAAAAAGCCTCTCTCTCTCTCTCTGTTTTTTTTTTTGTAGTTAAGAGATAAATTTAAGTGCTCACCTTCTGGTATTAATTTGTTCTATCCTTATCCTTATGTTTCACATTTATGAAATTTATATTCAAGGTTTGTGTTTCTTCAGAATGCTTTGATTGGAATGGACATCCCAATGTACGATAATAGAAGACCTATAAGTGAATATGACATTTTCAATGGTGGCATCACTGATGAGTTCCCATTTGATGATGATTATATTGAGGTTTGCAGTTTCTAATGCTTAATTTATGGAATTTCGTGATTTGTTTTCTATTATACATTAAAAAAATTCAAATCACAAACATATTCTTCTCCAAACAGGTTCCGGAAATTGAAGAGTTTAATGCTCCAGTGAACTGGGGACTTTCTGATAATAGTAACTCAGTTCATCCAATTTACTTTTCGAAGTGCATGGAAAAGGTACCCCCATCCCTCATGACAAGAACTACAAACTAATTGTTTCAAGTGTTTCAACATGAGAATGATTTAACAAACCAATAAGCTCTGGAAGAAATTGATTCTATATGAATTTTCTTCTAGGCTGTTAATGTGGAATATGATAAGAGAATGGATCATCCTTCAAATGGTGTTTCTATTCTAGGGTACCTCAGACCTGCTTACGCTGACGAAGAGTCTTACATAAGAATGATATATCACACTGAAGATGGTGATGGATATAGCTCAGATTGGAAAGGTATGTGATTTCTTCAAGATTAACATCTAGGTTCTATATTTTTTATAGCATACAGATACTGTTTTGTGGGCAAAAGTTGTTTGCTGACTTCACCTTAATGCTAGCTTTTGTACTTTGGCTACTCTTTTGCTTTGTTTTCATCTAGGGATTCAGATATAATATTGTAATATCCAAACTAGGCTTGTTAATGTATCATTTAAGTTCTACAAGCACATTGCATCTATATTCTTGCAGAGGCGGGGCTTCCTGTTTCTAAGTAACATGTAAACTTCCTTTTAACATTTTTCCTTTTTAATCTTTGGCTGGTGTAGATTTTTACTCAAACAATATTAATGAGCAAAGAGACACTAATTTGATACTCTATAAGCTGGAGATCGAGAAAATCAAGCTACACTCTGTGTATGGATCTCAGGCATGTATCTCAAAACTCCATTTATGTGTTGAATGATACATTTTCTATAAATTGAAGCTTTATTTATAAACCAGTGAAGTTATGCATGTTCTACCTTTTCCCAAAAATTGCAGTCTGAAATTAGTTTACTAGAGTTTCAAGATGCTGAACCTGATATTCTTGTATACTCTACTTCGGCAATTCTGGAACGTTTCAACCGAAACGGTCATGATGCTCTTCAAGCTTTTTGCAAAAAGAAAGGTCTTTATGCTGAGGTAATCCAAAATTTCGATATTTGAATCTTCAAAGTTTTTTTGTGGTTAGTATATTTTACTTCAAAATTAATATGCTATGCTTAGATGGTGAACATACAGCGATGCTATGATGATTCCTTCACTTTTCTCTTCTTTTGTTCCCCATTGAATCCTTTCTTTTCCTTTCCTTTGTTTTATTATAAGGAGATCATGCCTTCTTTTGACAGATACTGAGATCTTCCTTTATATCCTCTTATATGCACAAATGATTTTCTTTCACTTATTAAGAAAAAATATTTTTTCTTAATTTTAGGACAAAATACTAATTGAACTTATGTACCTTACTCTAATATTCAGCAAATTTCCTCCTTTTCAAGTCTTTCCATGATTTCAAATCACCCCTATTATTTTCCTTTCCCTCCAAGATGCCAGACTCACCCTTGAAAATGAGGGACCAACCTAAAATTTAACAATTTGGTGGCAAGCAACATAGCAGAAATATTTGTATGTAGGAAATGGCTATTGTTGGGTTTATGTGTTTAATCTTTTATACTCCCTCCGGTCTTGAATCTAAGCAACAAAACAAAAATATTGATGGTCTTGAATATAAACAAATGTCAAACTACTTTTATCTTATTCAATGCTACTATTTCTAAATTCCCCTTCAATTAGTGTGATTTTATATTTCAATAATGTTTTTTTTCCTCATAGAACAAGTTCCCATGAGGGGTAATTTAGAAATTACAATTGTATTCTTTATAACTTTGAGAGACATAAATGACATCAACCAATTTTCTTATAGGGTGTGAATTTATTTTTTGGTGCTTATATATAAGACCAGAGGGAGTATCTCGTTATTACATATGTATATACACTATACGACTATACGCATATCTTTGGGTGTCCATGAGTTTAATGTTCATAGGAGATTCAAGCCGATTGTTTAATGTACTGTGATGAATGGTTTTCAGGAAGCTCATTTGATTGGGGTTGACCGCCTAGGTGTGGATGTTAGAGTGCTTTCAGGGTCAGAAGTTAAAACTCATCGCTTTGCATTCAAAGTCCAGGTACATCTTGGTTTTAATGGATTTTACATTATTTTAAGTTGATGTTGTTATGGTTCCTCACTTGAGCATCCTTCTGAGTGTGTATATTAGTTTATTTCAATTTCTTATGAAAAATATGAGAATTGATGGTATAATTAGAAGCTGACGAGATCTATACTATCATGTGTTTGATATGAAAAATAGCATGATAGTATATTGAAAAATTTCAATTGGAACAAAAGAAATCAGGGATTTTATATATTATCCCTGTGAAGCAGATTTTGCAGGTTCAAACTTGGTGAATTTTTCTTTGCATTTGCAGGCCAACTCAGGATATATGGCTGAAAAGCAGATTGTGCAACTTTTGTATCCCCGATCTCGGCGAAAAAGGAATATGCAGCAGTCATTGCGGAATCCTAAAAATCCAGCATGATTTGAGTAACCCCACACAACTTTCTTTTAATACACAAAAGTTTTGGCAAAGAGAAGGTATACTCTGCCAAGGAGGATAAGGGATCAAGATAATTAAACTTGAGCTTCACTAAGTGTTTCGAATTACACTGGAATAATAAATCCTCTATTGGCCCCTTACATAAATTTTACTCGGGTTGAAAGAGGATCACACACTTTTCTCACACTCTACTTTCTCATAGATCTGACATGTCGAAGTTTTAACTTTCTTTTTTGTTGATGCTAATAAACGGTTCCGGTGTTAATAGATAGAACTAATTTCTCAAGATACCTTTACAGATGATTTTTTTAGTATGCAATTATTTTAGTGTCAGTACATGGGGTTTACAATACAACATATACAGATGTTTCCCCACACATTATTTTCAATATTGTCGAAGTGCATTTCATTTTCGTAACATCATTATCACATACATTGTTTATCTATCCACCGTTTAGCAAATTCTTCAATATGAAAACACTTTGATGCAGTTAAAATGCAACTGTACCACATCTTTCCAGTTTTAGGTTTCCTTTGCACCCATACCTTCTGCTCTGTTTGTGTCCCTACTTCTACTTTCGGAGCAAAGTATTTAACTTGTATTGTTAGTTAGTATGTTCTCATCTTAAACTTGTATTGTTTTGATACATGTGCGCCGGAGACGATCTCGTCGCAGTGAAGAGTGGATGTGACGAATACGGAATTTCGTATGGACGTCCTAGCTCTAACAACACCATCCTGCATGTGAGTGGACCGTCTCCATTCACAGGGATCGCCGTTGGCAGTGAAACATCTGGTGGAGTGGAGAATCTCATGGGTATACACATTAAGACAGGGGGGGGGG
>Ga0228710_1004033_pt1 | contig 23194 bp, 10 predicted proteins | sample MedpolnodulmetaG_FD_177995 | JGI IMG/M metagenome (GOLD analysis project Ga0228710, IMG submission 177995) | Root nodule microbial communities from Medicago polymorpha collected in Santa Monica, California, United States - pink nodules | ecosystem: Host-associated > Plants > Roots > Nodule...
GTTTACACCGACACTGATGATTAACTCGTGTTCAACTGGCACTACGTCGTAAAACATTCCTCACCGTAGTGAGTCTCCTGAACATTGCCCTCTGGCGTACCTTTAACTGGTATAATTCCGATACTGACGAGCGGGATATTACAGTTCCCTATTTAGGATTTATTTATTCTAGCGAAGTGCAACCCTAGATTATGTACTTAGGTTGTAACAGGGCTTAATATTGTTCATACTACCTGGATACTTTTTTTTTTAGGAAACTACCTAGATACTTATATCTTGATATTTATATCCTTATAATAATAATTACCTCTCTAGGAAGTAAGTGATTAGTAAACTAGACGAAAGATAACGAAAGCGAGTTGACTCTAGTAGTAAGTACTTAGGAGGTGACATTACTAATATTGAGTAAAATTTGTTGAACGTGGGATATAACTAGTCTATTAATTAGGGAAACTAGAACCAAGGGGAATAAACCTAAATAAGACCATTGTTCTCGACCTCTAGATACAATAGATGCTGATAGGGCTGCCCGTTTGTAGAACTACTTAGGGGGGAAGGAGAGTGTGATATGAGTGTCCTAAGATTCATAGATGGGCCGACCTACAGGAACATTGGCCTTCATTGCCTTTGGGAATCTTGGAACACCAATTTAAGTCTATGTTTCAATTACCTTTGAATTAGCAAGACCCACACATAAGGATCACCGTGCGATCAACATGTGATGTTAGCCATTAGAGGGATATACCTAGATCAACCGAGATAGTATAGACCCCACACATAAGGATCACCGTGCGATCAGCAAGTGCATCTTGACAAACAACTAGGTTAGAACGTCCAAACAACCTCATCACTTGTATAGTCTACTTAAGATAATTAAACATGACATGAATGTTTTTTATAATCCAACCATATAAATAGGGGATTCAAAGAGTCTTAACCGTTGTTTTCTTTTCTGCAACCAAAAACATGTAACTTGCTCTGTTGCATACAAATAAAAATTGCAATCTCTAACCCTTATCTCTTTTATTTTATATCGTTAACTTAAAAAAAGTAACGTCAGGTTGTTTAGACGAAACAACAATCCCTGTGGATACGATACTCAACTTATCACTTTATTAATTGATGAACAATTTGGTACACTTGCCTAATCCGACCATCACCTAATTGTCCATATCGGCTAGTAGAATATAATTTTTTTAGTTGTAACATTGATTTTGGTCAAAAAGAGAGTCATTAACATGATTTTGGCCAAAAAAATATTTAACTTTGATTTTGATCGATAAGAGAATCAATAACATTCATTAATATTCGTTAACTATTTTAAAATAATAAACAAATATATATAACTGGTATTTTACTAACTTTTATAAAAAAAATCGTATTTGACTTTGAAAAGTTTATTCTTTATTGTATTTTCATTCAAATTTTACATTTATCATTCATCCATATCAGTCCTTTATTGATATAAAAATTAGTTTTCTTCTTAAAAAAGCAAATTAACATTTTTTGGGTTTTTCAGTTCTCACTAAAAAAAGTCAAGTCAAATTAAATAATAAACATTTCTAAAAAATGTGTCAATTTTTTTTTCTTCTTCTGAACAATAAAGAATTACAGGACTTTATAAATTCTCATTGAGTCTGACAAGTTTCTCTACCTTAAATTGAGACTTCATTCTCTCAATCTAAATTTTATGATATAGTATACAATCATAAATTGAGATATTAATCTTTGTTAGATTATTTGTTGCTTCATTTCATATATGATGAGGAGTTCATATTCATAATCTCAACCATGGGACGTCTCGTGCAATTGTAACTTTGAAGCTTTGATTAAGTAAGCTGAAAGAGTTTGATACATTCACTTATACACACATACATTCACTTATACACACATGCATTTACATATACAAATTATTTATGTATTTGTTACATTATTATATGAGAGGTACCGAAGATTACACTTTGTGAAGCTTGTGGGGTTCCTCCTTTCCCAATACAAGAGCATGAACTTCACATACAAACGATGAGAAAGGAGAATGCTAGGCTGAAAGAAAAGGTTAGTAAACTTCTTTCGTTGATGATATTTTAATTTTAATTAAATATTAATGATAAATAAATTCATGTTTTTGGGATAAAAACAATAAAAAACAGGACTGAACTAGTTACTTTAATTTGTGAACAAAAAATCAATCAGTTCGTTAAATTGTTTGACCATATTTGTATTGCATCATAGATGAATAGATCGATTCACAGTTCACAGTTGAACCAGAATTGATTCAATCAGTTCATATTTTTTGCAATTGTAAACTTATAATGAATACAATTGTAAATGAATAACTTTGGAAATGAGTTTGAAATCTCCTCTCTCATTTTTGAAAAGTTGATATATATACTTACAAGTGTGTGTTGGTTTCCATCGAATTCAAAGGAATGAAAATGATTTATTTTGTTTTTTCCTCTTTCGGAATTCCTAACCGGTTCGTCAATGGGTTTAGCATCCTCCAATGGCGGCTCCTCTTCTTCTTTCTCCTTCTTCTCGTTGACGTAGTCATATTCTTCTTCTTCTTGGAGTTTCATGAGCCTCTTCCTTTTGCATTGTGAGAAGGAGAAGGTGAGTCGTCGCTGTTGATTGCTACCATTGTTGTTCACTTCACCGTGTCGCGTCGTTACAGTTTCAAACACCAAAAAAGTAAAAGAAAAGTGTAATGCACCGATTTTGATTCTTGGAGTAAGAATATGGTATGACTTAAAAACTTGATATAAATTTTTTAAGTCATACCATATTCTTACTCCAAGAATCAAAAGCGGTACATTACTCTTTTCTTTTCCTTTATTAGTTTTTGAAACTGCGATGATGCAACGCGTGAAGTGAACAAAAATTGTAGCAATCGGAAAAGACGATTCACCTTCTCCTTCTTACCGCCGCAAAAGGAAGAGGCTGATGAAACTCCAAGAAGAAGAAGATGACTGCATCACCGAGAATAAGGAGAAAGAAGAAGAGCAGCTGCCATTGAAAGATGTTAAACCCATTGGCGAAACAGTTAGGGTTTCCGGAATAGGAAAAACAAAATAAATCATTTTCATTCTTTTAAATTGATAGAAACCAATACACACTTGTAAGTATATATATCATTTTTGGAAGCATGTTCGGGAGTTTGGGTCCAAATCAGCGTATGTAAATACTTAAAATAATTCGAGATTCACTTACACATACATTTACATATACTAATTATTTATGTATTTGTTACAGTATTATTAAGAAAAAGACAACAAAACTCTTTGTCCAGAGAAAAAAGAGCTTCATACCGAAAATATCCTTATAACATTATTGAATATTTTACTTTGTGAAACTTGTGCGGTTCCTTCATCCCCAATACAAGAGCATGAACTTCACGATTAAAAAGGAGAATGCTAGGCTGAAAGAAAAGGTTAGTAAACTTTTTTCGCTCATGATAATTTCATTTCATTTTTTTGGGATAAAAATAATATTTACAAACTTGGACTGAACTAATTAGTTTAATTTGTGAACATAATTTTTTTTTTGGCTCACCAATTTAACTAATTGGTTCAGTTTTTAAAATATTGTTTTTATCTCAAAATATGAAAAATTTTATCATCAATATTTGATTAAAATTAAAATATAATCAATGAAAGAAGTTCACGAACCTTTTCTTTCAGCCTAGGGAAAGGATGACCCCCACATGTTCCCAATTTGTGATCTTCAATACCTCCCCTATAAAGATATTTTAATATGGATCTCTTTTTTCCCAGCACAAAGAGCGTTGTTATTTGCTCTCTTGTGTTTTTTTCTTAATAATAATGTGACAAATACATAAATAATTAGTATAAATTAATGTATATGTGTATAAGTGAATGTATTTAATCTAAACTAGTGGAGCTCCCGAACTTGCAGCATAAGAAACCAAGGTATATAAATGTAGATGTTCTCAATAAAGATTTTTGTTTGTTTTTAAAATTAATATATCAGTTCTAAAATATTCATGGATATAAGACAATTTACAATGTAATTGGTGATTTTGTATTTAATTTTATATGCATGGTATCTTTTGCCCAGACTCATACTCAAACTCAGTCAAAGTGGGAAAGATCGTCAATTTAGGTTTAGTTTGGGCTCTTTTGCCATGTCTAGTAAAAACGAAACTATTTGAACATTCATTCATACAATGAGTAAGAACACTTAAATTTCATGAATGTGAGAGTAGTGTAAAGAATAAAGATATAACAAGGAAAGAAAAAGAGAAGAGAAAAAAAACTGAAAAATGTGATATATGATTAGAAAATATTGAAATAGAAAAGATTGTAAAATAGATTATCACGTGAACTTTTTAATGAGTCATTTAATTTCAGTTCTGCAAGATCATATACAAACTGCCAATAAAAATCACATTTGTTATTCCTATACTAAACCATAGATTTTATACCTCACATACAACATAATTATGATGTGTTTTTTAGTGGAACATATTTACAATGTGTTCTTTCCTTAAAAGATGCAATTAACTTATTTAATTCATCAATTTTGGATTCAAGAGGTGCATGTTTATTACATGTTAGACAATCAATTTTAGTATTTTTCTAACTCATCTTGCATGCTTTTACATTCACTTTCTAAAGATGAAACTATTATTTTCTTTTGCTTAGTACATAATCTATAAAGTTTTAGACATTCATTAAATGTATTTTGTAATTTATCATGGGAGGGTTTATTATTACTTACCGCTTGATTTTCATCATCGGATTGATGTGAAGCCATTAATGAGAGATGTGCATGTTCTTCATTATAAGAATATGAAGATGAACTTATGTCGTTGTCTTCCCATGCTATATATTCTTTATTTGATCCTTTGTCTTTCTTTCCTTTAAATCCATATTTCTTTTTTATATGACCTTGTTTTCCACACTCAAAACAAGTAAAGTTTTTATTTGATGTTGATGTTTCCTTATTCTTGACTAGTCTCTTGCCTTGACCAAATTTGATTGTCTTGTCTTTCTTTTGGAATTTTATCTTGTCATCTTATCTTGTCATCTTCTTTCGAGCTATCTTCTTGTTGATTTACTTTTAACTACGTCTTTAAGGAAATATTTTTATGTTTCTTTTCAACGTCTTCATGTTGTTCCGATCAGGTAAGTTCTAACTCATGTTCTTGTAGTTTTCCAAATAGTGCCACCAATGACATTTTTGCTAGGCTTTTATTTTCTGAAATGGCTGTCACCTTTGGTTACCATGCTCTTATTAATGATCTAAGAACCTTCAAATTCAATTCAAATCATTATTAGTAAAAGTTTTTTCTAGGGCGGTTAGATGATTGGATAGATGAGTAAATCTTTTTTTTCATATCTAGAATTTTGTCTCTTGGTAACATTCTAAACATTTCATATTCTTGGGAAAGGGTGTTGAGTCTAGATCGTTTTACTTATTTGGTTCTCTCATATGTGGTTCCTAAAGTATCTCATATTTCTTTGGCAGTCTTACAATTTGAGATCCTAAAGAGTTCATCCATTCCTAAGGAGGAACCAAAGATGTTTATGGACTTCTTGTCATATAGAACCTTTTAGTGATCATCATCATCCTGAGATGTTTCTAGTTTTGATGAACTTTCGCCATTTTGCAATTGTAGTTTCTAGATTTCTGGACCTTGTGCTTCAAGAAACATTTGCATACGTATTTTCCAAAAATCATACTACTCACTAGTGAAACTTGGTGGATGGTTTACATTAGGCCATTCACCCAAAAACGGTTTTGCGGAATCCATAATCCGAGATCAAAGGAGAAAGTTACCTTTTGCTCTGATGGCAATTATAATTCCTAAAGGCAACGTGTGTGTGTGTGTGTGTGGTGGTGGTGGGGTGGGGAGGATTAAGGTTGCATGATTTTTTGTGAGTTTATGAGCAAAGGTTAGTTAATCGGAAGAAAAGTTTGTTAATGGTTAAGGAATTTAGCAAAGATTAAAAAACTAGTGCAGAAAATAAAGTGGAAAAATAAAAAACACAAGGATGTATAATGGTTCCCCTTCTAACCTGGGTATGTCCCGTCCTTCTAACACCTTAAAAGGATTTCCACTATGTTGAGAACTTTTGTTACAAGCAACTCTCACTCCAAGACTTTTCTAACAATTTTCCTACACAAAAACAAGATATTAACCCACTATCTTCAACAAGAATTTCCATCAAGCACCGGTGAAAATCTTCCAAACAATGGTTAAAGATATATTATATGGTTGTATTAGATCAATATCACTTTTTAAATGGATATAACTTAATGCTCAGAAACCTTTTTGATATGAAATATGGATAATGTTTTGATGTATCAAAGTTTAAGTGAGAAAGTGATACTTTGATGTTAGATTTTTTAAGATGAAACTTGGTTTTTGTTGTTTAGATGTCATATGTATTTATAGAGGTTGTAGAAAAAGTTAATGAAGTAAGACACCCGTTTAAAGGGGTTCCATGAACCATTACAAATCATTTGAATCACACCAGTTCATCATAAATTGAAATTTAACAAGTGGTAATCGATTACGTCGTTTTCGTAACTGATTACATCAACGTAAAAACATAATTTTTCATCAATTTTAAGAGCTTGCTTCACATAGACTCTTATATTTACCTTAGAAAATGAATTGCAATTATATTCCAATAAATTTATGAGCATTCTAAGTTATATAGATTTTGAAAGTGATAAATCAAAGATAAAGGTCATACTTGAAATTATTTAATTATACAATCCAAGTGTCTACGTCTTGTACCTACATATTTTTCTTCTTTTGTGATGTGCATTTGTTATCATCAAAATTTAACCAAGTCTAAAAAAGAAATCTTCTTCACAATAATGCTCTTTAACTACATGTTTAGGTATATGAATGATTATCATGCCTTTGATCGAACAAGAACACTAGTAAATTTCTTATTTTCTACTAACCTATTAATTGAATATAAGTATTATTGCAAGGATTATGTTTCATCTTTAGGGGAAATTAAAAGTATATGCCTTGTCTAGGCTAGAATCTCCCACGGTTACATTATGGGGTCATATATGAACTTTCGTATATGAAAGCTACGTCATAGCTAATAAGAAACGTAGTTAATTACCACAAAAAAGGTAGAGGAAATTCATGTAAACCCTATTCTCCGTTAATATTTTTAATTAGCAAATCCTAATCCTAATCTTGCAAACCCATCAACTCTTACTGCTTTTTCAATCAATAAATTTTGTTAATTGCTTAGATGAACGAAAATCCCTATGGCGATGTTAACTTACTACTTTGTTACTTGTTACGATTTTGTGAACTATCCAATTCGTCCATCATACCTAAAGTGAAGATAGCAACTTCAAGTCATAAAGGTTATATTGTCACATTGGCGTGCCAAATTTGTTGATGGGGCAAGAATTTAGTCAAGGTTCAGACGAATGTTCTCAATTGTGATTCAATTTGCTTCAATTGATTGATACTTAGGAAGACACTGATTAGTTGTGGGTTTTATAACTTCTCTAGTAGAGTGTTAGGCATGGTAATTGTTTTTGTGTATTTAAAACTACACTAAGAAATGCGTAAAGATAAAGGTAGAAAGGTAAATAGATAAACAAATGTAAAATAAGCTTATTTTATTAGTTGAATGTTCTAAATAAAATGTATGAAATATGTTCTTATACAAAAAAAACCATGCCTATTAGCCAAATGACATGGCATATAACTATGAGTTTTTACTTCTCTAATTTTGTGAGTCTTTCCTTCTTCACGTCATGATCCATTGACATCATCCTTGATGTGTAGTTCCATGATGATTGTTCCTCTTCCGTTATCTCTCATTGTGGTTAGTGGCTCTACAAACATGAAATGTGAGTTTTGTACATCATTGTCCAGTCCTACTATGTTATGACTAAGTTTGAGGCCTATATAACCCACATACTATGTTAGTGGTATTGACAAAATATCAAACCCCCTTGCTCAACTACTCTAGAAATAACCTAACCTTTCCCTCAGCTGAAAGATTTCTTCTCCTAAAGTTAGAATATAGATTTTTTTCGTTGTGACATTGATTTGGTCAAGAAGAAGCCAATAAGATGATTTTGGTAAAATAAAAATTAAAAAACTTTTGATTTTGGTCAATAAGAGAATCAATAACATTCATTAATATTTATTAACTATTTTAAATTAATAAACAAATATCTATAACTGTTATTTTACTACCTTTCAAAAAAAAATCTTATTTGACTTTGAAAAGTTTATTCTTTAATGTATTTTCATTCAAAATATACATTTATCATTCATGCATATCAGTCCTTTATTCTTATAAAAAGTAATTTTCGTCTTAAAAAAGCAAATTAAAAATTATAGGTTTTTAGTTCACACTAAACAAAGTCAAGTCAAATTAAATAATAAACATTCCTAAAAAATGTGTCAATTTTTTTTCTTTTCATTCTGAACAATAAAGAATTACAGGAGTTTATAAATTCTCATTGAGTACGAGAAGTTTCTCTACCTTAAATTCTGATTTCATTCTCACAATCTAAAACTTATGATATAGTATACAATCAAAAATTGAGATATTAATCTTTATTAGATTAATTGTTGCTTACTTTTATATATGATGAGGAGTTCATATCATAATCTCAATCATGGGACGTCTCGTGCAATTGAAAACATATAATGAATACAATTGCTGTAAAGGAGGTTGAAATTTCCTCTCTCACTTACACATGCATACATTTACATATCATACTTTGTGAAACTTGTGAGATTCTTTCTTTCCCATGCAAACGATGAGAAAGGAGAACGCTAGGCTGAAAGAAAAGGTCAGTAAACTTCTTTTGTTGATGATTTTTAAATTTTAATTAAACATTAATGACACAAACATTCATTTTTTTGAGATAAAAACAAATATTTTAAAAACCGGATTGCACTAGTTAGTTTAATTTGTGGAAGAAAAAAAAAATCAATCAGTTCATTAATTAGTTTGGGCATATTTGTATTGCATCCTGGATGAATAGATTGATTCATATAAACCACAATTGACTCAATCAGTTCATATTTTTTGCAATTTTTTCATTATAAATTTTTAATACTTTAGTGTTTATTTATTTCCCTTGGCATTATTTGCATGGAAGTGTCCATCCTCACAAAATGATCGGTTACTAATGTGTGATTGGCGATACACCCGTTGGCAAGGGAAAAACACGTGAATGATACTTTTCTTTAGAGCTTTAAACAATTTAACTAGTTTCATAAGGAAAAAACTACAAACAAAGTAATCAAAATTTATCATTAACATGTGACATTAATTAAAATGCAATTAATATTGTTCTTATGAGCTACGTGAACATAGCTGAGTTGACAAGGAACAATGTATTGTTATATACAGAGATTATGTTCGAACTCCAGATACCTTATTTGTTCATCTTAAAATGTGAATATTATCCGTTAGGCTACTTGATAAATAAATGCAACTAATTTTTAATTAATGTACGGTAAGTTTGAGGTTTAATTTCTTTTTATTTTTTAAAGAAGTTTGAGGTTTAATTAAATTAGATCTAATGCTTGCTTTAGATTTTTTGTTTTGTATCAAATGTGTGTTTTAGAGAAATGAAATTTGTACAATCATTTTGTGATAATATTTAGATAATTTTTTCTTTCATATTCACATTATAATCATATTCTCTCTCTTCCTTTTTCTCTTAATATCATTACTCTTATTTTAAGTTTCATTTTGGTCCTACTCATTTCAAACGCTACACCATTTTGGTAATTTTGACAAACCCCTGTTTTCTGCTATTTTTTAGGAAGCCTTATTTAACATTACTAAAGTAATCTTATGTGCGATACAATTGGCGAATGTAGTGTATAAACTTTACTAACATCAAGAGATAACTTGTAACCTCAATCAAAAAGTCAGTTCTACGATTTGTAGTGGAAAATTAGGGTTCGCCGTTTCTGTGATTTGGAGAGGTTGATCTTTGACTAGGAGAGGATCGATCTTCGATTTGGAGAAGGAAGATCTGATAGAAGATTGTGTCCATGATCACAAGGAAACATTATCAGTGCGTTCATTTTAACCATCATCCAAGGTGTGTTTCAATTTTTCTTCGTTGTTGAGTGTTTTTCATTGGTATCAATTATTCAATGTCATGACTATATTTGTTTTGCTTTATTGTCATATTTTTTAAAAATCCACAATCTTCATGAATTAAATAGTAGACACAAATATTTGTTTCCATATAACAATTTTTTCAATATCATGTTTATGGATTGAATAAAATGATATTGTCTGATTACATGTCTGCCTCTTTCTTTTGAAAGTGGGATCTAAACTCCTTAATTAAACATAATATCTAAGTCAGATTAACAAGTCAAATATCCTACTCATAGTGAAAACTCATGTGGATTGTTTCAATAAATTGAGTTTTAAGAAAACTCACCGATTGTAACACGTTTTCTGTTTTTAGTTACACTTTCTTTAAAATATCATTTTTTATCACCTTTCTATTTTATTTTATTTTTCTAAATATGGTACTCATGCAATAATTTTAATTAATTATTGTATTTTTCTTTTTATCTGCAAGTTCTTTTTCCTTTTCTTTCTCAGCAACGTTTCTTGTGTGGGTTTCATTTGAATATTTGTTGAATTTTGAACACAATAAAAAATAAATAAAAAACAATTCACTATAAATAGGATATTTGACTTGTTAATGTGACTTAGATATTATGTTTAAGGAGTTTAGATCTCGCTTTCAAAAAAAGAGGCAGGCTTGTAATCTGACAATATCATTTTATTCAATCCGCCATAAACATGATATTGAAAAAATTGTTATAATAAATACTCGTGTCTACTATGTAATTCATGAAGATAGTGGACTTTTAAATAATATGACAACAAAGCGAAACAAATATAGTCATGACATTGAATAATTGATACCAATGAAAAACACTCAACAACGAATAAAAATTGAAACGCACCTTGGGCGATGATTAAACTGAACGCATTGATAATGTTTCCTTGTGACTGTGGACACAATCTTCTATCAGATCTTCCCTCTCCAAATCAAAGATCGACTTCTCCAAATCACAGAAACGGCGAACCCTAATTTTCCACTACAAATCGTAGAACTGGATTTTTGATTGAGGTTACAAGTTATCTCTTGATGTTAGTAAAGTTTATACACTACATTCGCCAATTGTATTGCACATAAGATTACTTTAGTAGTGTTAAATAAGGCTTCTTAAAAAATAGCACAAAATAGGGGTTTGTCAAAATTACCAAAAGGGTGTAGAGTTTGAAATGAGTAGGACCAAAATGAAACTTAAAATAAGAGTAGTATTATTAAGAAAAAAAAAGGAAGATAGAGAATATGATTATAATGTGAGTATATGAGAAAAAAATTATCAAAATATTATCACAAAATGATTGTACAAATTTCATTTCTCTAAGATAAACATTTCGTACAAAACAAAATCTAAAGCAAGCATTAGAACCAATTTATTTAAACCACAAACTTCTATAAAAAAAAAAAACAAATTAAACCTCAAACTTACTGTACATTAATTAAAAATTAGTTGCGTTTACTTATCAAGTAACCTAATGGATAATATTCACATTTTAAGATGAACAAATGAGGTATCTGGAGTTCGAACATGATCTCTGTATACAACAACACATTGTTCTTGTCGACTGAGCTATGCTCACGTTGCTCACAAGGACAATATTAATTGCATTTTAATTAATGCCACATGTTAATGATAAATTTTGATTACTTTGTTTGTAGTTTTTTTCTTATGAAACTAGTTAAATTGTTTAAAGCTCTAAAGACAAGTATCATTCACGTATTTTTCCTTTGCCAACGGGTGTGTCGCCAATCCATACGTTAGTAACCGATCATTTTTGAGGATGGGCACTTCCATGCAAATAATGCCAAGGAAAAGTAACTAATTAATGATAATACATCCATAAAAAAAATCAACATCAAAGTAACCTAATCATGGATTATCAACGATGTTGAGAAAATCTCAATTTTTCAGAAATCCCTAGATCCCAAAAAATCAAACAAGTAAACTCACCAAAATGATAGAAAATATTGAGAAAACAAGACCAAAACACCATCTTTTTCTTCTCCCATTTCAACAATTAATATATTCTTTTCTCTATGAGATCCCCTTCTAATTTCATCTTCAATTTATTGTATGAGATTGGTGTGGGTATGGGTGAACTGATTTTTGTTCCAAAATCAATATGATGGCGTGTAAGCAGGTGACTTTAGTGGGGTGAGAGAAAGAAGCTTATGGTGTTGTGTGAATTTTGTGAAGGTGAGAGACATAAGGTAGCACAAAGTGTTTTGCGTGCAAAACTCAATTTTATAGAGAAACCCAAAAGAAAAGCTTGGCTCTTTCTGCTTTTCTCTTCCTTTTCAAAAGTTATTCTTTTTTTTTTCTTCCATAAGACTTCCCTTTTATTGCTTCTTTTATTTATTTTGTGAGAATGATGTGGGTAGGGATGAAATGATTTTTGTCACAAAATCAATTAAAGGGTGTGTAAACATGTGATGAAAGTGGGGGTGAGAGAAACGAGGTTATCTATTTATAAGTGTGTGAATTTTGTGAGGGTGCGAGATATGAGTTTACTTCAAGTGCTTTGCGTTCAAAACTCAATTTTACCCTCATGTTTTCAAAACAAAATCCTAACTTTTCTTTATCCTTATTTATACTTTTTCTCTCAAGTGTTCCTACCTTATGGTATAAATTTTTCCTTATAATAAATTGATTTATCATGTAATAACAAATATTAAATATAACATATAAAATTCAACACCATATATTTAAAACATATTTTTATTAAAGTATTTTTTTCATGTAAAAGTATGAATAGGTAGACAATTTTTTTTATAAAAAAAAAGCCATACTACCCCTTAAAATTGATACCGAGAAAAATCAAATTTGATACCTTGAGAGGAGCACACTTCCAGGTCCTAAGTCAAAACCATCAAATCAACTCAAATGGGTTGAATAGGTAGAAACTTAATTGACCTTTTTTAATAATAAGCCTTATTTGTCTTCTTTTAATTAAAAATATGGAGCGCTATAATAAAATTCCAATTTTAATTTTCTAATTATAAATTTTCTAATTATATAATTATCTGACTTTCATAAAGTGGCCTTGCAGTATATACTTACATGACTTAATTCAAGTTTATATCAAGTCTACAACAATTTTAGATGGCGAAGAGTGGTTAAAAACAAAAAAATATGAAGGAAATGGTTTCACAACATCGTGTCATGATTTTATGTCCATAAAATATTTTTCCACCGCCTACAAAATCGTGAAAAGGTTACAAAATCGTGACACGATTTTGACAGCATCAGCAACCGCACAACTGTGCAAAAGTAGAAAAAACAGCTTTTCAAATGCGATTTTTACCATTAAAGCTTCTCTAAGGCTCTTAAATCAACTCCAACGCACCCAAATTGCCCAGAAATATTATCTATGGTCATTACACTTTAATTTGGTACTTATAACACTTCAAAACATCAATCCAATATGCAATTTCATGATTTCTACACCTTTTATCATAAAAACTTAAAACCCAAATTATGCACAATTAAACCACAGATTTTTTTTTCCTTACAATTAAATCACGAATTTAACACAATCAAAGCATGAATTTAGAGATAATCACATACCCAAAATCATAGGAATATTATAAAACACGAATTTAACAAGTAATCATCAAATATCATGAAGAATAAGGAAGAAATAGCATAAATTCATCAATACCCATTTGTCCAAACAATTCCCATGTGAATATAGACTCCCCCCTTACCTCAAGAATCGTCAAAGCTAACTTCTCCTATGAATGGGTCTCTCTCCAATCTTCACTTCTAGCGTCCTATAGTTCTTCTTCTTCACCACCTTAGATCCCCTTTGTGTCTCTTCTCTCAACTTGCTCTTGTGTGTTTCTAACCCTAATTCTCATAAGACTACAATCTATTTATATCCTCTTATTTGGGTCTAGTTTTCTCACATCCACTTATTGGGTTTGATTTCAATCATTTTTGGTCTCCATAAAAAAAAACTACTCAATTACTTGCTTAAACCTCCTATTTACTCATACACCTCTATTTCCTTAATTTCTCATTATCTCTTATCTTCTAATAATTAACCATCCCATCAATTAAACCATATTAAGTAAAAGTAATAAACATATAAATTTCTAAATAATACTAATATTACTAATATCACATATTAATAAACTAATACTAAAAATCGGGATGTTACAATCCAACCATCAAGGTGATGTCTCCTCCCCAAAACATCTCCAAAGTGTTGAGAAAAGTAGTCCCCTAGTTCCTCCCACTCCTCTATCGAACTTACTGATGACAGGTAATCTGACGTTATTCTTAACATGTTTTTCAGTCATTTTCAGTAGGTTTTACCAGCAAAAAGGAAGAGTATTAGAGCAATTTCCTATGATTTTGGGACATTTGTAATGTTTTCTATATTTGAGTCTGTAATTCTAGTCTTCTCAAAACATAGCAATTTTAGGGTTTTTTGAAGTAATTCACGAATAAATCATGCAAATCGGCAAAGCAATAACATCCAAAGATTTGTGGAGACCTTGGGAAGATCAAGAATGAAGATTCAAGAGGCCTCATAAGACTTTATAGAGGGAGAAATTTTGTTCTCAGGACCCTTGACATATTATTTGGAAGTAAACACCCAGAACGATGGATAAATGAAGAAATTGGGTCGGAGAGCACACTCATGCTCCTAGGGCATGATCCATGCGCATGGGCATGATGTGTGCATCCCGTGCATTGAAAAAGTGCGGGGCGAAAACGTATTTTCATGGATTTTGTGGGTATAACCCTCATTTTCAGCCCAAACCCAAGTGACAGCTCTCACTATAAATACTGCCTTCCTCATTCATAATTTCTCATTCAGAACTGGAGCAGTTCAAGAGGAAGGTGATTCTAGAAGCTTCAGGAGGAGTTTTTCTATCTTCTCCTTGTTTTTCAAGGGTATGTTTTTGTCTTTAGTTACAATGTGTAACTAAATCTTATTAGGGTATAATTCTAAGATGAACCTTTATTCATTTTGTTGGATAATTATTTAATTTATGTCGTTTATTTTTTTTTTCTATTAAGTTTTATTAGGTTTAGTTTATTTGTATTGTAGTGCAACCCCAGCTTAGGTATTTAGGTTATGACATGGCCTAATATCGACGCTTAGATCTTAATATTATATCTACCTATCTAGGAAGTAATTAGTTCAGAATCTAGACGAAAGATATCGAAAGCGCGTTGATCCTAGTAGTAAGTACTTAGAAGGTGACATTGCTAATATTGAGTAAAATCTTCTGAACCTAAGACAGGGGCAGATTTACCACCCAGCTAGCCTGGGCAAGCGCCCGGGCTCAACCCATACTCAAGGGCGGATCTCTTTGGGGACCTATGGGAGCCATGCCATCCCCCAAAGTTGCTATATATATATATATATATATATATATATATTAGACATAAATAATCAATCAGTTTCCCTCAGTTGCAGTGGAATGGCGACCATTCTTTTAGTGCGATGTCTCTGGTTCGAGTCTTATCGCCTCAGTTTTTTAGTATTTCTTCTGTATTTTTAATATTAATATTTTATTCAAAAAAGTGTCCCTGTGGGGACTTGAACCGGCTACACCACACTAAATTCAAAAGAAACTAACCACTTCATCTACTAACCAGTTCTTGTTACATAATGAAACGGTTCTATATATATATATATATATATATATATATATATTACATACAATTGTGGCACCCCCCACATCGTTAATCAAGATTTGCCACTGCCCATACTTTCTTTGTATCCCTACAAGAATTTTACAACAAATTTGGTTTTTTGTGATGGCCAAAATCCTTCACTATAGGAAAAACTTCTGTAGCTAAATCCGCTGTCATTGCCAAATGGTTGTCACGTCATGTTTTCCACCTTTACCTACGGTTTTTTCCGTAAGTAAAACTTATCATTGTTTTATTTTGCCCAGGCTCTATAATTTTTCGGGCTCCTCCATTGTCCTAAGATGTAACTAGTAATTATTAACTGAGGAAACAAGTAGTGCGAGGTCTAGACCGAACTAGTAAAACCGTTTTCCTAAACCCTTGGTAAGGTGGACGCTGATAGGGTTGCCTGTTTGTAGAACTACTAAGAGAGAGGGAGAGAGTTCTATGAGTGTCCTAAGATTGGAGGGATAGATGATGGTTGGAGAGTTCAACAATAATCATTCACCAATTCATTGGATACACTTAGTTAAGAAAAAATAATCAAAGCAATTTAGCACCAACAACAACTATGAGTTTAAGCACATAAACATATCCAATTCATGAAGTTTAACATACCCATAATTACACATGAATTAAGAGCATGAAATTCATCATCAAAAATCATTAAAGTCACAATTAACACAAAAACACTTAAGACCCATAATTGAAAAGATGAAGTTATGGCTTAATTGATGAAAATGATCTATCCCCCTTACCTCTAGATCTTGAATCCACTAGCATAAGCTTCAATCTCCCCTCTAGCTCTCAAACCCCAAGCTTGCTCTAGCTTCCTTTTCTTTCCTCTTCTCCAAGTTGTGATCTACTTTATCTCTCTACCTCTTAAGTTTGTGAAATGAAATAATGAATGGTTTAACCTAGCTTCTCATGAGTTAAGTATATATACCACCTTCTAATTGGGCTAGATTTTTAATTTTCATAATTGGCTCAACATTTCTACTAACTAATTCTCAAAAGCTACTACTCACTTAGTTTGCTAAAACACCGAATAATTACCATCTCAAATAATTACCCCAAGTTACTAGTAACTCAGTAAAAATAACCATTCTCACTAAAACATCAAAAATAACCTCCTTAATAAAATGACTAATTTACCCTTGTTGGCCAAGTGACCAAAATACCCCTTACTCTAAAGGTGACTAAAATACCCTTTTAGGCCAGAATTCCACTAATCCCAAGTCAAATGCACACAAAGACAAATAATCACGCATAAACACATATAATAAATAATTAAAATAATAATAGCGAAAAATGGGTTGTTACAACTACCAATTCTAGTAATTACCCCAAGTTCTGAGCAATTCTCATAAAATAACTCTCCATACCCAAAAGTACCAAAACACCCTTAATATCTCTAAAACCAAAATAATCAACAAATATAACACACCAAACAACTAAATAATAAATAAAACAATTAAATATATAAATAAATAAAATAATAATAGCGGTTAGGATTCTTCGAATCTCCTTTGTTTATATTATTGGATATTAAATAACAATAATGTCGCGATTATTCATCTTAGGTAGATTATACAAGTGATGAGGATGTTGGGATGTTCTAACCTAGTCAGTCGTCAAGTTGCACCTACTGATCGCACGGTGATCCTTACGTTCAGGATCTTACTATCCCGGTTGATTATAGGTTTACCCTTTCGATGGCAAACTGCACCTGCTGATCGCACGTTGATCCTTACGTGCGGGGTCTTGCTAATTCAAAGGTAATTGAAATATAAACTTAAATTGGCATTCTAGTTTTTCCCAAGGCAATCAGCCCATCTATGAATCTTAGGACACTCATAGCACACCCTCTCTACGCTCTTAGTAGTTCTACAAACGGGCAGCCCTAATCTACATCTACCTTACTAAGGGTTTCAAGAGAATGGTTCGATAAAGGTTTATTCCCGAGAGACGCTTGTTTCCCTAATTACTAAACAGTTACATCTAAGGTTCAACAGAGTTACTACTCAGTCTTAGTAATGTCACCTCAAAAGTACTTATTATTAGGGTCAACTCTCTTTTGGTATCTTTCGCTAGTTAATAACCACTTACTTCCTAGACAGATAATTACTAGTATAATGCTATAAATATCAAGATATAAACAACAAGATAGTAGTAGCAATGTTAGGTCCTGTCACAACCTAAGTACCTAATCTAGGGTTACACTCCTTTGAAATAACTAACTAAATCAGGAACTTAATAGCGACCAAACGAATAAATAAAATAAACAACATTATATTAGATAAATATCCAACAAAAATAAACAGAGGTTCATCTTAGAACTCAAACCTAAAAAGATTTACTTACACATGGTAATTATAAACAAATTACTAAAGATAAAAACATACCCTAGAAAATCAAGGAGAAGATAGATTCTCTCCCGAAGCTCCAAAGTTGCCTTCCTCTTGAACTGCTAGTGTTCTGAACGAGAAATTTTGAATGAAGAAGGCTGGTATTTATAGTGGAGATTTCTAACTGGGTTTGTGCTAAAAGCGCGGGCTAAACCCACAAAAACGAATAAAATTACGTCTGCGACCCTCGCATTTGAGATGCTCGGGGCACGTATAGCATGTGTTAGGCGCATCTAGTGTATTTTTCCAGATGCCCTAGGCGCATATAGCCTTTTTTCCATGCCCTAAGCGCATGACATTGCCTTCTTGGGCCTAGTTTCTCCCATTTTCATCGTTTTTAGGTCTTTGTCTTCAAATAACTTGCCTCGGAACTTGGAAACATAATTCCTCCATATGTAAAGTCTCATGAGGCCTCTTGAACCTTCATTGTTGGTCTTCCCAAAGTCTTGGCAATTCTTCAGATGTTCTTGATTTGCCGATTTGCATGATTTCTTCGTGAATTACTTTAAAAATCCCATAAAATTGTTGTGTTTTAGGAAAACTAGAATTACAGACTCAAATATAGAAATGAATACAAAAGTTCCGAAATCATAGGCAATCGTTCTAATACTCCTCCTTTTTGCTGCTAAAACCTACTGAAAATGAATGAAAAACATGCTAATAATAACGTAAGATGACATGTCATCACAACCCCAAACTTAAAATGTTGCTTGTCCTCAACTAATGAAAGAAAAACATATTTTATTTTGCAGAACAGCAGCTAGCGTACCACAGTACATTGAAGCAGGTTTGACTTGGTGAAAAGAACCTATACTCCCAGTCATACTCTTTTGTATGATACACGTATATATCTCCTAAAGCCAATAGGGTTGGTCACGACATTTTCCCACTCTAGTCGTCACATGAATGTACCTTGCTATAAATTTGAAACAATTCTAAACAGATAGTCAAAATTAGATTATTTACACATTTAGAGGACTTTGAGGGTTATAACTTGGTTTAGGTTAAGGGTGGATATATTTTTGGAAAGTAGGCTTATAAAAGAACCTGGAGTTAGTTCACTAACCTAGGGATTCCTACTAAAAGAACCTAGGGATTCCTTCCTTGATTCAAACAAGATAGGTAAAACAGTAGAACTATTTGTCTTTTTATCTTTGACAGAAAGATGCTTTTTTTTAAGAGACCATTTTTTTGGCTCTTGATTTTTTTCTTTTTCTATTTTTTTGTGTAGATCCATGGTCATCTAAAAAATTTTCTTTTTCTTAAAAATGTGTTATACTGTTACCCCACCCTAAACTTAAAATGTTGCTAATTCCAAATAGAAACTCCAAACTTAGTTTCAAAACATATGCAGTCATAATAATACCTATCTAACTCCAAGTGAAATCAAACAGAGTTCATGTAAGTGTAGGACTGTGACATGATTCGATTCGTCACTAATGAAGGAAGAAATTTTTCGTCTGGAGGCTCAAAGTGGTTTCACAAACGATAATAAGAATAAAAAATGGTGGCTTGAAAGGCTCAAGGTACTAAAGAAACTTGCCTCGTGTGTATAATAACCTAACCGATCGTCTGTAAAGAACGACCGCAAATTCGAGCAAAAATACCATTCATATGGAACAGTCATAATATATATTGGAAATATTTAAGTATCTAACAACCTAGAATGGATGTGAAAATATTTGGCTTTGAATCTCACTAGCATGCCCCATAAATTTACCAACTTTGGGGGAAGAAGGAAATTGTGCTCTTGAATGTATGGATAAACTAGCCTCTTCCTTAAATGCTTTGAAATGAATACATAAGACTAAAACAAATTTAAGCATAAAAGGAAAGGTTGAACATGTAATGCAAAAGAAATAAAATTTTATTAGATAATACTTGAAAGAAAAGCAACAGAAAAAGAAAAAAAGTTGATTAGTCATATCATCTCATCTTAGAAAAAATAAAAACTCAGAAAATAAAAATAATGGGTTGCTCCCATTCAGTGCTTGTTTAACGTCTGAATCTCGGCGGTCAATAGGTTGCCTCTTATTCAACGATTCTTTTGAGTCATTAGCTTGACAAAATAGGTTGTCTCCTATTCAACGCGTGTTTAGCGTCCCGAGCCTGACTGATATGTCTAACTGTTGCATTCAGACTTTTGAGCAGCTGGTTTTTCTCTCCAACTACCTTGGTCTTGCATATAGTTGATGAGTCATAAATTAGTGTTTTTTATATATTATTTGAGTCCGTTTTATTTAGATTTTATACGTTTTTATTTCCTTTTTAGAACTATTTTACTTCAATTGCAAGTTATTTAATTTCAGGAACAAATATTTGAAAGATTGAGTCTTGGAGCAAAACAAAGGAGATTTGGAGCTGATTCGGGCTAAAAATACGAAAATTTGGTACAAAAATATGAAGCCACTACCACAACACTCCTTTTGCTGCTTTTGCTTCTCCGACAAGCTGTCTATTTAGTTTATTTCTGACCTAAAGCCTATAGTTTCTTGTGGAACACTCTATTGATGTATTTCTTGGGGCTTAAGTAGTTGTAGACTATAAATAGAGCAGCTAGCAAACATATTCAATCATCTTTTGTTCTTGGGAATTCTAAGTGACAATTATTTCTTTGAATAAAAGATCACATTTATTTTATTGATATTTTTTTTACGTTCTTCTTCTTCTTCTTCTTCTCTATGTCTACAATGAACGTGAGTGAGGAGACTTCTTTGTATTGAGATTGTTGGATGAGTCTAATGACCTAATCCCTATCAACCCAAGCCTCGAACCCTAATTTTATATAAATCTATTTTCTAATCTATTTCACCATTTTTATAATGAATTAACAAGTATTAATCGATGGACTGAAAGGTGAAGTTTAATAGTTGTTAATTCATAATCACAACTATCAAGCGAAGGATCGAAAGATGAAGTTTTGATATTGGAACAAGTGAAATTAGACAAGGATTGTGAAACATGAAAATATTCTAGCAAACCTTGAGACAATAAAGTTTCGAGCTTCAAGGATTTCAATAGCAATCAACCATGAAAATAGGCGTGGTTGCTAGAGAAACACACTCACTGAGACCGAAAGGAGATGTGATAGGCTAAAGAGAAACTTGTATTTAGAAAATAGGTCCAATATAAGGTTTTAGGTTTAGGGTTTGGTTTGTGAAGGATTTGTCACCATGATGAACCAATAATCCCAAGGCGCTTTTATTATTATATTTTCTTTGAAATCAAACAAAATCCAACCTTTTAACTTGAACTTTATTCTAATCATTGTTAAAGGTTAATTGAATTCATAACTCTCTGCCGGAACGATCATCTTTTATTACTACATCGGTAAACCATGCACTTGCGGATTTACCCCATCAATAGTCTCGCAGGTGCACGACTTCCTCAATTGGAACCTTAGCCAACCATCTAGTGTGGTCCTTAATCTCAACATGATTGTTCTTGCAGATGCGATTTATTTGGAAAGACCCATACCAAGCCTTATGCATGAGAGTAGGTGGATAGAAAAGTGAAGCCTCTAGCTCAATAAAGAGTTTTTGATGATGTTCCTTGTATATTGATTACTTTTATTAATTAGTTAGGACCTTAGTTTAATATCACCCTAGAAAATAAGGCATTCATGGAGAATGTGGTTCAACCTGTTTGCTCTTTAAAATTGCATTTCATGTATCTTAGAAAAGCTACAATTGCTCTCTGCCTACAAATGAATCGTATCAAACAAAGGTTGAATCGATTCATCTAGCTCTTGGAACAAAAAGGATACTCTCTGACTTCGTATGAATCATATCAACTATATAGTGAATCGATTCATACATGAATCGTATCATTTTTGTTTGAAACGATTCATCAAACTCTTTGACATAGTTTGAATCGTATCAAACATCTTCTGGGCTATTTGAGTCATCTCATTTTCACTTGACACATATCACTTTTTTACATGGTTTGAATCGATTCAACCAGTAAGTGAATCGATTTAGACAGTTGTTTTTTTGCGAAAATTTAGCCTTTCTTCCTTCTCCTATATATTGTTTTATCCTCATAACTCCAAAATCATTGAATCATTTGCATCTATTCTCTCTAGGTCTCAAAAACTCATTGTTCATACATTCTTCAAGATTAAACACTTTTTCTTAGAATCACTTTGTTCTTTGAGTGTATAGATTCACTAGGGTGCTAGTAGGGATTGTAAGTTGCTTCTCTCAAGAAGATTGGTTGGGCTTAATCAAGGCTTCAAAGGAAGTGAATAATCTCATTCCACCTCCAAAGGACTTGGGCGTCTTTCTAACCGTTCTTGACCGGATGTAGCACTGAAGACTCGAGTGAAGAGTTTGAAGGAGTGCACGGGTATTCAAGGATCCGAAAGTTCAAGAAGCACCAAATTCTATGGGTACTTGAAGTTTGGGGGACTGTTTTACATAGGAGTTGAAGAATTAAGTTTAATTTCAAGGAACTCTTGTAAACACATTGTATTCAACATTTGTTACATAGTGGATGACCTTGGTGAAGGAGTACTTCATCAAGTAGAGTAGACGTAGCCCTTAGCGAGGACGAAAAAGGGTGAACTACTATAAACACCGGTGTTCTCTCTCTCTCTCTCCATCTCTCTCTCTACTTTTCAATATTTCACTTGATTAATTAAATAATTGATTAGAGAATTGCTAGTGTTGACCTAAGTTGTGTTTTCTCAAAAGATTAATCTAAATTCATTTAATTTAGGTTAAAAGAATTTTACTTGGATCAATTAATTGTAATACCAATTCAATTATTCAATTTCATGTGTATTGTGTTTTCAATTGATAATTAGTTTATTGTTATATAGGTTTAGTTTGAAATTGTATCTAGGTTTGTTAATTGTTCAATTCACATTGTTTTAGTTATTTGTCTAATTGTTGTGATTGTTCGCGCACAAATTCAATAGTCAACTTTATCAAACGTGATTTTAATAAACTCCGAAATATTTTCAAAAACCTATTCGACCCCCCCCCCCCCCCCCCCCACACACACAACACCA
>Ga0228710_1004034_pt1 | contig 23193 bp, 15 predicted proteins | sample MedpolnodulmetaG_FD_177995 | JGI IMG/M metagenome (GOLD analysis project Ga0228710, IMG submission 177995) | Root nodule microbial communities from Medicago polymorpha collected in Santa Monica, California, United States - pink nodules | ecosystem: Host-associated > Plants > Roots > Nodule...
TTCGTGTGGACTGAGTAGAGGCATCGCTGCTTTGCTTTGCTCGTGATCAGAAAGATTTCTGCTACAAAGGTTCTGCTCTTCAAGAGGTAAACACATGAATCTTAAAGTGTTTAAGTTTCTGTTTGATCTGTGATTAATGATTTAATCAAGATCCGTTCTTATGGGATTTCTTCCGCAAAGAGGGTTAAAATTTTGTAAAACCCCTCTGTAAATCCCTTCACCACCTCCCTCCCTCTTCGTTCTCCTCCCACAACTCTTCCACCTTAGCCTCTTGTTAATTAGAGATCGAGAAAAGTCTATTATATTTAATCATAAAAGGAGTTTCCCCCCTCCACGCCACCCTCCAAAAATTAGTATTGGCCCCATCCCCCACACACCTCTCCATCTCTTCATTAAACCACTCTTCCTCCCATTTTTTTTATCTAAGTTCACCAAACCCTTCCACCACTTAGAAGCATTAGTCGGACAAAAATCTTCCCCACCATCCAACTTTGCACGAACCTTCCTCCCATACCGCTCCTCAAGCACCTCCTTCCAAAGCGCATTATCCCCATACAATAACCTCCACCGCCACTTAGCTAACAAACTCAAATTCATTAAATGCACATCCTTAACCCCAAGACCTCCAAATTCCTTCGGTTGACACACTACACTCCACTTAACCTAATTAATTTTCTTACCGCCCTCCACACCTTCCCAAAGGAACTCCCTTTGAATACGAACAATTTTCTTCCACGCTTTAACCGGCATTTTAAAGAATGAAAGGTGGAAAATAGGAATTGAATTCAAAATGGAATTAAGGAGAACAATTCTCTCTCCAAGGCTAATATACTTGTTACCCCGAGAATTCAACTTCTTGGCTAAGGGCTCCAAAAGTGGGTCCCATGTTGACACTCTACTTGGATTACCTCCAACCGACAACCCCAAATACCGAAAAGGAAAGCTCCCTTGACCACAATTCAAAAAATTGCACGCCATTTCCACAAAGTCCGCATCCACATTAATCCCCATTAAACAACTTTTATAAAAGTTCACCTTCAATCCGGAAACCATTTCAAACCCTTTCAACACGACCCTCAAAGTCCAAAGATTTTGAACTGTTGCCTTCCCCATACAAATGGTGTCGTCGACATATTGAAGATGTGAGTACTCTTTCCCATCCTCCTTCATCTTAAACCCCTGGAACAAGTTCAAACGGACGACATTACGCATCAAACCACTAAAGCCTTCCGCCACCAAAAGGAAGAGGAAAGAAGCTAAAGGATCCCCTTGTTTAAGACCTCTATGGATGTTGATTTCTTCCGTTGAGCTTCCATTCACAAGAATCGACACACTACCATCACACACACACAAGCCTTAATCCAAGCAATCCATTTTGCACACAAACCGACTCTTTTCAACATATAAACCAAAAAACCCCAACCCACCGAATCATACGCCTTCTCAAAATCAACTTTAAGAATCAAACACTCCTTTTTAAATTTCATAGCAAAGTCCACTAGTTCATTAATAACCACCACCCCATCCACCAAATTACTTCCTTTAAGAAAAGCCGATTGATTTGGAGAGATAATAGGATTCATTACCTTCGCTAACCGCCTAGCCAAGAGCTTATAAAGACACCCTAAAAGGGAAATTGGCCTAAAATCTTTAACTTCCAAGGGGGAATTAATTCTCGGAATCAATGCCACAAAATAAGGCAACATCGCCTTCGGAATGACCTCATTCTCATGAAATTGGTCAAACATAATTCTCACCTCCCCTTTTAATAAATACCAATTTTTTTTTACAAAAGCAAAATTAAAACCATATGGGCCCGGACTTTTGTCACCATCACTATCCTTCACCACACCCTCAATTTCTTCAAGAGAGAAAGGAGCCACCAACGCCACATTATCCTCATCGCTCACCCTCTCAAACGGAATCCCATCTAATCTCGACCGCTCCCACAAATACGCCGCTACTTGATTAGTGAAGTACTCCACTACAATCCTCCTAACCTCCATCAGAGATTGCACCCACTCCTCTCCCACCCTAAGGGCCTTGATATAATTCTGACTAAACCTCAAGTTAACACACTTATGTATTAACACATATTCTTGCCACATCCAATCTACTAAGGGAGATTGTTTCCTCATCAAAATCCACAAAGTCAACAAAAAGATCTCCTAGTTGTTTAAAACATTTCTCCTCCCACACATGCAGAGGCAATCCTAGAACTCTAAGCCAAACCTTCCTCTGCTTCAACACTGACTTAGGAGACCAACGTTTAACCGAAGAAAACATGCCTCTCCACCAGGGATATGTCCTCTTGATAGCTTCCTCTACCAGCTGGGGCTCTACAACTTTTAATAAGACCATATTAGCTCCCATTGAGGACACTTCAATCTGCTTCAACCCACTAATCATCAAACAATTCTGAACTTGTTTATGTTCTCTAGAAAAAGCTAGAGCCGCCACAAAACATCTTTCAAGCTCCTTTAATCTCTCCTCAGACGACATAACGACCACCATACGCCTTACCACCGACACTGCTCCTTCGTACGAACCCTGCTTGACCACCTGCTTAAACGACCGCTCCTTTGTCACCACCACCCCCCACTTGCTGCCACCTCCTTCCTCACCGGAGCCACATATGAGTTCTTTTCTTCTCTACCAAACTTAGCTAAGTTGACCTTCAATTTTGTTTCTCCCATCCAGACATCCCCTAACCTGTTTCCCAGCTCCTCTGCATTGTTGACCTATTGAAACTTAACAAACCCAAACCTGCGACCCCACAGGTCACATTTCAACGACACATAAACTTCTCCAATGTTGCCAAATCGTAAGAAAATTGTCCACAACACTGAAACCTTGAAACCCCCCGGTAGGTTCGTGAAGAAAAAAGACACAGTGGCTTGGTCGCGGTAGTTGAAGAAACCACGTCGCTTCTTCTTGACCAGACCTCCTCTCACATTTGTGACCCTTGTTGTCCCATTCCCCCCCTGACTTTCTCTCTCCAGGTCTCTCTCACCCTCTCTCATCTTTTTTATATTTGTATTCCTAAATTGTTCTCTGCTTTTATGTTCTATTGTCTTCCTCCTTAAGTGTTTATGTATGAACTATTTTCATGACTAAAATTTCTTTTGAAGTAATGAACTTTGTTTTCTCATTACCTTATTTATGTCATATGTTAGAAATTATTTTGGGTTAATTAAATTTTTAATCCTTATAAATATTATTAATTTTGCTTTTAGTCCCTATAAAAAAAGTCACACGTTTTAATTCTTACAAAATTTTCGGTGGTCGTTTAGTCTCTGCCGTTAAGCGAGGTTAACGTAGGGTGCCACGCTACGTCAGATTTTTTGAAAAATAATAATAATATTTTTTAATTTAATTTTGTTTCCCAAAAAAAGAGTGATAAAAATATGAAAAACCTAAAATACCCTTATTGCAAAACTAAAATCTCAGTTTCTTCTCTCTTCTCTTCTTCTCCACCTTACTTTGAGCGAATTTCAACCTCAAACGCGGCAACAAACAAAACCTTCGAATTTGATACTGCGATTTCGATTTTGCGAACCTACTAAAACCTCAACCGTATTCACCTCTCTCTCTTTCCAACGTAACCGTTTTCTTCAGGTAATTCCTCCAACGATCGATTCTCTTTTACCAATTTTCGTTGAAATTCGACTTCAGTTTTACTTTTCAATTCAGCTCATTTTGTTCTTCATTTTTTTACTTCATCTCAACTTGTGTAACTCATTTCGTGATTTTGATGAATACGTCGTGTGATTAACACTGTTTATTCGATAGGTTAAAATTCGAATAGAGTTTGCGTTTAGAATTAAGCTGATTTTGTTGCCTTTTACTTCTTCTTCCAAACTAGTGTTACTGATTTGGTAGTGGACTAGTGATTATGTTGTGATGATTGATTCTGATTGTAAAATGTTTCAACTATTGAGTTTGTGTGAGATTGTGATGTTCTTTTTTAGTTTGTAACTTAGGTAATGTGAAAGAAACGCAACTGAGAGGACTCATGTTGCACTGAAACCTCTGATTAAAGTCAGGCGTGTCCAGTGTCAGACACGCATCACTGTCCAACACGACACCAACACATATGATTACATTTAATTAATTATCCTTTTCCAATAAGTACTTGTGTCGATGTGTTGGTGTCGTGTCCTTGTTGATGCTTCATAGATTGAGGGTATAGTGAATTTTGATTAGAACAGCAAAATTGCTGACTTAGGCGGGGTTTTATTTTATGATTGCATTATTGGTTACTTAAGATGGGGATCATAACGTGTAATTTGATTGAGTGGTGATTGAAAAGTATTTGACCTACTTTTTATTAACGGAATGGAAATTTTAAGGAAAACTACGAGAAAACGACAAGTGAATCTTTGGTACAGCTTTTCTATTTTGAGGAAAATCAACTGATCAAGTGGTTTATTTAGTCGATGAATGAGTTACAGTCATGAGCAGAACGACTCTATGTGGCCATCCACAACGGGAGAGTCTTACTCTATAAGATTTGGTACCTAATAGGTACTCCCATTGTGGAGCAAAGTAAGAAAGTACCTGTTTGGGAGAGTGGCTTTACTATGATGATAGAATTATTATTGGGACCCATTTAGTAATTTCTTTTGAGGTGTTGGGTTGAGGGGATTGTGCCACCATTAAAAATTATACATGAGTGACGTGTAAATGTGACACCCATTTAAGTACCTAAAAGTGGGTTTCTCCATCGAGGATGCTCTTAACATGCAGAACCGATGTGACATGTAAATGTGAGACTCATTTAAGTACCTAAAAATGGGTTTCTCCACTGAGGATGCTCTTAACATGTAGAACCGATTAAGGGTTTAATTATTTGAAAACTATATGCATATTTTTACCTATACATTTTCAACCTTCTGTGATTTTCACTCTTTTTGGTAAGGAATTTTGGCGTGTCTAAGTTTTCTTTGTTTTTATTTTCTTTCACTAACTTGCTTGTGATTGATTTCAGTGGAACTATGATAATATCCACGTTGCGACTTTGAATATAATCAATTGTCCAGCTGCAATGTTTGAAGGACTGGTCCATCAGTTGCTTCTGGGTTATCTGGGTCGATATTTTAAAGACATCCAGAAACAGCAGCTCAAGATTAGACTTGGTATGTGACATGCAAGTACTGTTACTATAGTAGTTATCTTTCCAAGTGTTATAATACTTAGAACGAAGCTTGGTTGTGAACTGACTTTGTAATTGAATGTGTATTGTATTTTTAGAGGAAGTACTATTGGAGAATGTGGAGCTCATACTTGAAGCATTTGATTATCTTCAGCTTCCATTTGCACTAAACCAAGGTCGAGTTGGAAAGTTAAGCATCAAAATTCCATGGAAAAAGCCTTGGGACCCTATTATAATTATTTTAGAGGATGTCTTTATTTCCGCATCCAAGCGAGACGATCATGAGGTATTCCAGTCGCATTCAATCTGTTTTGTTGTCTACACATATTGTATATATTATTTAATTCAATGTTGTTGTGATAGTGGAATGCTGATGCTGTTGAAAGAAGAGAGTTTGCTGGCAAAAAGGCCAAGCTAGCAGCAGCAGAGTTGGGAAAATTATCCAGACGTGTGAGTGGTAAGTTTGTTAACTTCAATTAGAAATGCCATTATTTTACTTTGTGTGTTTTAGTCTTTCCTTCGTAAGAAAGCCCCTTGAAACATTGGGCCTTGGACATTTTCCTTGTCTAACTCCAAATAAGAGTTATACTTATGCGGGCTGGAAATTTTTTATTTACTTTTTAAAATGCTTGTTTTTTGGGAAAACCCTAGAGAATAAAGGTGTTAGGGTGACCTATATTCGAGCTATCAAGGATATGTATGAGGGGTCTCGACTAGTGTGAGGACACAATGGAGACACTGAAGATTTTCCCATAACAACAGGATTGCACCAAGGTTCAACACTAAGCCCTTATCTTTTCACCTTCGTTTTGGATGTACTTACGGAACACATCCAAGAGCGAGCACCAAGATGTATGCTTTTTGCTGATGAGAGAGTCCTACTAGGAGAGTCGAAGGAAGAATTAAATGGGAGGTTGGAGACAAGCCTTAGAAACGTATGGCTTTCGCTTAGTTAGAAGCAAGACCGAGTTTATGGAATGTAATTTTAGGAAGAGGAGAAGCGTTTCTAGCATAGAGGTGAAAGTTGGAGATCATATCCTTACCACAAGTTACACAGTTTAAATATCTTGGATCTATAGTCCAAGATAGGTGGTAGAAATGGAGGAGTGCCTCAGGCATTTAATGTGATGCAAAAGTACTGCTTAATGTTTTTTTTAACCTTTTTTTTTGTTTTGAATAAGGCAAACTAGCCCAGCGAAATTGGCACCGGGGTTTTACCTTTTTTATACTTTTTTTTTTATCTCTGCTTCCTAATAAGTTTTATAACAATAAAGTAATCTTTGAAAATATTAAATTGGAGATTTCAATCTGCTGTCATCATGTACTAATATTTATACTGGTCAACCTATTATTAGGATTTCATTGAGGTGCTGTTTCATTGAAACATTTGTTTATATTTGGCTTTTTTTAATAACTTTATTTTCGGCAGGTGGTCTTGCTGGGCAATCTTTTATTTCTCATGTCACTGCAAAGGTAATATGTCATGATTAATTTAGACGGATGCTACTGTTGTTTCTGTTGAGGCTGGTTTCTTTTCTTCATTTCAATCCAATGTAGTTCTTCATTAGTGTCAAGGACTAAACTCCTACTAGCAAGTTGATTGGCAGAAGTGCTGTAGATAGTATAGTTTTAACTTTTTATGACTCGATGATGGCGAATAGATAAGAATGTATTTTTTGTTTTCCCGTGTTTTTTTATATTGCCTTCTCTTTTAGCTGTCTTCATGTGGAGTACAAGATATTCTATTCTCCTTTCTCTATACTTCCCTTGTTTCTTTACTGAATTTATTTTTATATAAAAAACTCATTATTAGCTTTTTCGTTGCTTTCGATAGGGTTTATGATTCCAATAAACACTAATATTTGTTCATTTTCTTTCAGATTCTTGACAGCATTCAAGTAGACATACGGAATTTTCACATTTTGTACAGTGATGCACAAAATGACCTGGTAAGTTTATCCATGGTAGTCATAATCACAGTTATACTCGTAAGCTATGAAATGCACATATGTAGTACGACATGGACGATACCACAAGGATCTGGGGATATGAGAAATTTAGGATATGATACGACCTAAATATGTTAGCAAAATTATATAAAAAATATGTTAGCAATTCAATGATTTACAATCTTGACTCCACTTATCGATCCCATGTACGATTTTGATTTAAACTACCTTGAGTTTGTCTTAGTTTCTATATTTTATTTTTCATGCCAAACATGGTTATGTTTCTTGCAATCAAATATAGAAGTCTTGAAGATTTTCTAGTGAAGGAGTAACTTTGTTCAACACTCATTTATTTTTTTACTTCAATTTTCTAGGGGAATATTATGTTTGGTTTGAAGTTTTCTAACTTGACCATGAAGCAAAATCTTGTTGGGTAATACTCTCTTACTTTCATTTCACTAGTAATACTTTGAGAATTTCCATTTAAAGTTTGCATCATTATCTTCTAAGTTTTTTGACTCATCTATAGTGCTACATTATGGAAAAACGTGTTTTTGGCTGGTGGTTAATTTTCAGCCTTTCATCGTTTACTGAACTAGTGTTTCTTTATAATACAAATTTACATGCACCACTTGTGATATTTCTGAGCATAGTTTCTCACTATATGTCTTTTGCCTTACCATCTCTCCTCCACCTAATTTCGAAGTTCCATTTGTAATATTTATTTAATTTTTTATGCTTAATAGCATTATGTTAAAATGTCCTTATTCTGTTTCAAGTGTTATCTCTATTCTGCAAGCAATTTTTAGTAAAATTTAATATTAGGGCAAGTGATTGATTGGAAATTGCTTCAAGGGGCAACTATTGTGTTGACTTTTGAGATGTTAGTTTACATGTCAACTGAGATTTGACTATTTATTTTCCTTGTATTTCACTTCTTCAAATGGAAGGGCGAGTGTAGCCCAAGTAAAGAAAATTGTGGAGGTGAAAGGACTGGAAATGTATTCAAGCTTGTTTCACAGTTCAACAATGGACTTGGTAATTATGAACACTATGGGTAACTCCTACTCAGCAAGTACGATTGGATCCGAAGGAAAACAGTACAATTCTATATTGGCACCATTTGATGTAACCTTAATTCTTTCGGTATGGATATTTTGATTGCGTTCCTTGTTTTCGTATGAATATTTTCATCTGGTCATGATCTTTTAAGTTTTAATCGCAACTCACTCCATTTTCCGAAGTAAATGATTTTTTTATGGGTCTTACTAACAAGTGCCCTAAGGGCATTGTTTAAGCAAACCATAAATAGAAATATTCTTTTGAAAACATAAGTCAAACATGAAAAAGTAATAATCACACATATTTCTATGCAAAAGTTACTATTATTGATTGCTTAAACAATACCCCAAGGGCACTTGTTAGCGTTTCCCTTTTTTATATCTGTTGTAATGCTCTGCTCATGGTGTCTTTAAAGGTATTTTTGTTGTCACACATGAAGAAATATTGGCCAGGTTACATGACTCAATATGATAGGTTCTAGGTGTTTTTTTTAATAGTATTTACTATTTATTACTTGCGAGGATGCCATATCCTCTTCCTTTTTTACATTCCACTATTTTTTTCTCTATAAAAGAAGATAGCTGTAAATTTTTCAGTCAGAGTTTTTTCTTTTATTATGATAATATGCAGACACCGGATATCCCAATCTCTTTTTTGTATTTATTGTATGTTTACATTCATTGCTCAATAGAGCTCCATTGTATTTCCCGTATCTCTTTCCCACTTTTCAAATATTTTATTGCTTAATAGAGGTCCATTGTATTTCCCATATCTCTTTCCCACTTTTCAAATATTTTAGGTTGAGTTATTGATTTTACACATAACCTTCTGGTGTATTCGTTTCAGTCACTGTTAAAATCAGCAAAATTTTTTTTTTTTACTTAAGCTTCATCTTCAATTTCTCTCCCAGGCTAACCGATCGCAAAAGCTTGATGACAATGCTGCACAATATTCTGTTACGGCTGAACTGAGTGGTTTGGTTGGTATTCCTTTTTCTTTTTTTGCTAGTTTAAGCAGTTATTACTGCCTTTTTTATTCTTATGATGTCCTACCGAAGTTGTTCATGTATCATTCTAATATTGTTTCTACTTATCAGGTTATATCTTTAGACGAAGTTCAGTTACAACAAATGTTTCTTGTGTGGGATTATGTTTGCACTTGCAGATTAAGAGAAAAGTAAGTTTATTTCGAGAAGCCTGTTCCTATTATAGCAGTACCATAAAAAATGTGTCTTTGGTACGTAGTTTTGCTTGATGCAAAAATTTGCAGTCATTGCAGAAGTAAAATAATATTGAAACACAACATGAAAGACAAGAGAACTAGAAACTACGTCTGCACTGACATTTACTAGATTCTTCCCTTAACTTATTTATTTGCATCAATTTAGTTTTTATAAAAATCTTTTATAACCAATGAAGAAAACTCTTCGATGGAGAAGTTCTATCTAGTGCTAAGAACCTGGCTAGTCTGTCACATTGCATTCCTTTAATTTTGAGGTGTGGTCTAGTTTCATATATTTCTGTTAAAATTGCAACAGAAAATTGAAGGTTCTCTTTGGCTTGACTTATTTTTTCTTTAAAAGAAGTTTGGCTGGACAATTTTTTTAAAAAGATCTTAATTAGAAAATGAGCTTATCATGGCGGAGGAGTTACCTGAGAGGAAGCCATGGATCGGAGGTTAATCTGATACCATGTAAAAACTATAGAGAAACTGAGAGCATTGTAACTAACTTCTCAATCTCAAACTCTGCTTTTCATTGAATGAATAGGAACAGTTACAAGAGGCTTTATATATGAGCCTGAGAGGTTACCTGCTATAGCAGGTTAACCTGAGTCCAAACTGGCACATGCCAGTACAGATGCCAGCTGTGAATAGCTGGCTCTATTACAAGATGCCAGCTGTGAATAGCTGGCTCTATTACAAGATTAACCCTAGATACAAGCTACTCAAGGCTAACCTATCTTATACATTTATAATCATTTATGTATAAAAACTAGATATACAAAATTTATGAAGAAGTTGTTGTGAGGTGATTTTCAAATCAAGTCGGAGACATTTGATATTTTTTTTAGCTTTATTTTCAAAGCTCTTATTTTTAACTTAATATTAAAGTAGCTTTTAACGCCAAAATAAGCTAGGCCAAACATAGTGTAGGTACCATAAGAAGGTTCCAGATAGTTAATAGCAGACTACACTATCTATGACAGTAATAAGTGTGGAACATAATAACCCGAGTAGAGAGCACTCTATTACACCCTCTACAAGCTCAAATCTACAAGCTAAAGGCGGATGAGAGACTAATGGTAACTTAAACATTGAGCTGGTCTCGAAGTAGAAGAACCTGCTAGGGAAGGGAGGATTAATGTGCAGATAAGCCCACTGGTCTTGGACAAGCAGGTGTTGGAATTAAACATTGCCAAGCACCTTTTCTCAATCAAAGAAAAGATCAAAGTCAACTCCATGCACTTTGTGTGGGCATTATGTATTGGGGTGTGTGCTAGGGAGACAACACTCGGGTTCAGAGAGGAGTGTTTCAAGCCGCAACAGATCCGCAGGTGCTTAGGAAAAGCTGTATTCAGCTTATCTGCTGGATGCATCAGAGTGCAGACTACTACTGTATGCTTCAGAACTGCCATAAAACCATGTTAAAGTAGTCGTACCTCAAGTGGACCTACAGTTATTGGTATCGGCAGCTCAATTTGCATCACAAAACGCCCTACTGGGGTAAAGCTGATGCAAAATCGTGGTTTAGAAATGAATGCTACATTGAGGAGTCCATTTAATATATATGAATGTGCTCGATTGCCATCCAACTAGATTCCACTGGGCAGGTGATGAATTACACACTTTGTTCTCTGAATAACTCAGCTCAAGTCTGGCAAGGGTGGTATATTGTGTTGGCCAAACCACTGATATATACATTGAAGGATTCTGTAAGAGGTTAGAGCCCTGGATGGACAATTTGCCAGAGGTTGCAGGTTGGCGAAATTTTGAGGCTATCACTCAATCTTGGTTCTTGATACCATCTTCAATTTTGATAGAACTGAGAGACGAGAAAAAACTTGGAGAGAAGTTTCTAATAAATTGTTATAATCTGATAATTTTCTTTCACAATAATGCCTATGTATAGTAGTGTAGTTACAACTGAAAACTGAAGATTGAACTACCAAAAGAAGGTTCTAGATAGTTAAGAGCAGGCTGAGACAGTAATTAGGTAGAACACAACAACCCAAACTGAGAATACTATGATACCTATGCGGGATGACTTGTACCATTTGTTGGAAACAAAAAACTAATTAATGTTTTACTTTCCTAGACCTCTTTAATGCTCCCATTCCCGAATAGTTCAAATTCATTGTATAGCAAGTAGAACAAGTTCAATGTATCTTAGGAAGTAGTGCTAACTTAAATGCTCCCTTGTAAATTGCACATTTCATTTACTAGCACTGTAGATGCCATGTATATAAATTAAGTAATCATGTTGTTGAGTGCGATGCAATTCAAGCATATCAGAAGGATAACCGAAGGATTATGTAAATATAATATTATTTGAATTTTGTGTTCTTTTGCATTTCCTTGATTATACAAGACATAATACGTTTCCTTCCTTAATTGTTAAAGGAAAACTGTCTTTCTTGGATTAGTGTGGTAATCATGACTTATGCCCAAATCTTACATTTGAGTGAAAAATTGTTGCTTTAAATTTAATATTAAAAAGCAGTATTTTTTGGAATATGTTATTTTCATTATATCATGTAGGTATGGTTGCTTTTGTCCTTTGCATTGTATTTTTTTAAGTGAAATTGACGCTTTGATGTTAAAGTGTACTTCAATTTTTTAACCATTGTATTGTATAGGTATGGGCGTTTTCGCCCTTGGCATTGTCCTTTACCAACGAAACAAGAAGGATGGCAAATATTGTGGTGGCACTATGCACAAGAAGCAGTCCTTTCAGATGTTCGTAAGAAACTGAAAAAAACTTCTTGGAAATATTTCGGAGATCGATTGTAAGTTTATGTCGTGGTGATTTTGCTCTTTCTATGACTTTCGTTGTATGCTCTACTTCTTTTAAAGAGGTTGTTGAAGTAATGGGGTTTAGATAAAAAAAGGATAAGATAAATACTACTCCCCATCCCAAAATAATTGAGCCATTTGATCATTTCACACATTTTAAGAAAAGTGTATAAGTGAAAGAGAGAGAAAAATGGTTTAAGTGTTCTTGTAGTATTGGTGCATTCACCATTATCATAAATGTGAAGTGGAAGATATTGAATTCAGAGTGATGAAATTATTATCAATAGGGTCTATAATTGCAAAAGGTAATTAATATTAGATTGAAAAGTGAAATGAGTCTTTCATTTTGGGATAGTTTTTTATTTTTTTTACAAATGACTCGTTATTTTGGGACGGAGGGAGTAAATACTTTGAATATGAAAATGGTGTAATATTATTTATAGCAACCTACTAATTAATTTGATATTGACTTGATACAAAAGACCAAACACAAACCCTAATTTGCAGGTATACAAGACTTTATACTAAATAAATTAGGAAATCAGGTAACAAATCATTATAATAATTAATAGTATGGAAACTAATCTTAAGAGATAATGCTTAAGACTAGAAACCAATCCCACGGGATAATCTAAGATAGGCTAGCATAATATCAAAGATATTTTAAGATATTTTTTAAAAAAAGAAGATATTATAAGATATTCAATTGTATTCTGACACTTACCTTCAAGCTAAAGCTTACAAAGCTGCTGTTGTTTCAAAAATATCATTTGAAAGAGAAAATTTAACAACCAACTCTCACATAATTCGCCAACAAATCAAATCGCGATGATATTAGTCCCCTTAGTCTGAAACAACCAAGTTAAGTGTGGGACTGTTAGAAGCTCTAAGCTTCATCAATGGAGAATAACAGAAAACGGTTAGAGGAGAGAGAAAGATAAAGGGGAGAGAGAGAAAGAGAGAGAAAGTGAAATCAGAGAATATTATTCATTGTGTTCTGAACAGTTTGATACAAGTATATATAGAGTACAGGAATGTACTTAAGAGACTAATCTCATTAGACTTAGACTTAAGAGACTAATGTAACTATACTTAAGACTAACACACTAGAACTCTAATATTCCCCCTTCAAACTGAGGGTGTCTCCAACCCTGAGTTTGTCTGAGGTGCAGAAATCTTGCTGTGGACAAAGGTTTAGTAAGAATGTCTGCCCATTGATCATGAGCAGGAACATGAGTAACCAGAAGACTCTTGTTCATAACCTTTTCTCTAACAAAAAAGATATCCAGTTCCATGTGCTTTGTTCTGGAATGAAGCACAGGATTGTGAGCCAGAGGCACTGCACTAAGATTATCACAGTATATTTGGGGAACTTTGGTGGGAACTTTAAGCTCATGAAGAAGTGACTGCATCCAAAGTATCTCAGCAGAAGCTTGAGCAAGACTCCTGTATTCTGCTTCAGCACTGGACCTAGCCACCAATGTTTGTTTCTTAGCCCACCAAGAAACAAGATTAGGACCCAAACAGATGCAAGCTCCTGAAGTACTTCTTCTGTCATAAGGGTCAGATGCCCAATCAGCATCACAAAATCCAGTAAGGGCAAGAGGTGAAAAAAGGGGAGCAGCTTTGATGAGTAGTCCATGATTTAGAGTCCCTTGAAGATACCTAAGTATTCTTTTTACAGCTTTCCAATGGTCTTCAAGAGGAGCAGAGAGAAATTGGCACACTTTGTTTACTGAGTATGAGATCTCTGGTCTTGTAATTGTAGCATACTGCAAACCCCCCACTATGGACCTGAAGAAGGTGGGATCAGTCACATGATGTGAACCAAATTTGGATAGTTTGGTGCTTGAAGCCATAGGATTTGCGGCGAAACTACGATCTTCACCATTTTTGTGCCGCGAAGAACGCCTTCTACTTGCTGTTTCCATTGCAGGTAGTTGGAATCGTCAAGTTTCACCGAAACAACCTGCCTGAAGGTCTTCGCCGCCGCCGCAGTTACGCGGTGAGCATCGGAGGTGTCACGGTGTTGTTCGGAACCGGAAGGAGAGGATTCAGTTGCAGGCGCCATGGATCGGTTTAATTTGCTCTGGATACCATGTTAGAAGCTCTAAGCTTCATCAATGGAGAATAACAGAAAACGGTTAGAGGAGAGAGAAAGATAAAGGAGAGAGAGAGAGAGAAAGTGAAATCAGAGAATATTATTCATTGTGTTCTGAACAGTTTGATACTAGTATATATAGAGTATAGGAATGTACTTAAGAGACTAATCTCATTAGACTTAGACTTAAGAGACTAATGTAACTATACTTAAGACTAATACACTAGAACTCTAATAGGGACATGGCACAGGTTTTCTGTGATTGGTGCCAGCGGCTCAACGTTGAGGATGTTTGGATGACGGAATGCGGGGCTGCTGCTAAATCATCTATGGTGGTGTGGCTGTTGCATATTCTTGTCCAATACGTCACAGTTTGATGTTAGAGGCCAAGGTGTCACAGTTGCTTTTCGTCCTACTAATCAATAGAGAGGGGTAGTAACATGGTCAATTAGTCTTACCAAATCAATCTTTAAACTTGTATGAACCTAAAATTGGAAGTATATGAAGGACAAATTGGAACCTGTGCTTATGATATTCTGAAATCAATATTATGTCATGCTAACTGAATTTTTAATTAGTTATGCGAACAAATGGTAAGAACTATGATATAACAGTGTATAGCTTAAGACGACAGCTGACTAAAACCTATGTGTGATATGTGCTACTGTTCGTTTAGAATTTTATTTCGGACAATGTATCTCATTAATATTTTGTTGTGGTTTGTGTCGTTGTGCAGTCTTTTGTTGACATTCATCCACCTTGTTGGTAATTCTTTATGTTTCCTGGTTGTAGGAGCTATCGTCGGAAATATATGAACTTGTACAAGATTAAATTGGATTTTCTGCAACAAGAGCAGGTGGTTTATCTTTTTCTTGTTCCTTGAAGTCCTACATGCTTGTATCTATATTTTGTAGCATTTTCATTTATTTGCAAATTAAAGTAGTTATTGATTACATGGTGTTGAAAAGCATGTAAATAATGTTTCAATTCTATGTTTTGTCAAATCAAATCTTGTCGTTAAGGCGATTACGATAACTGAAATGTGAATTTAATTTTATTTATTTGTGTATATATCACGGTGCCACTTTGTAGTTTGGATACTTGGATTTAATCTTACGTCTCTTTTTTCTTCCCTTGATATTGTATATTGTATTTTTGTCTGACAAGAGGCAACCTTGTATTGTGGTTACATAATGCACTCACTTCCACGGACATAGACTAGAGATAGATACATGCATGCAAAATCATATTTTATACCTTTATCATTTTTTACTGTTCCATTTCATATAAGGATATCTTAGCCATGGATTTAAATTTTACAAGCCCATCTTCTCTCCTCTATAAATCCTTCTAATATATTGGAGGGGAGCCAACATTGAATAAGGAGGTAATTTTCACCTCTCCCTTTCATTCCTCCCAAGCAAACAATCTTAGTTTTTCAGAAAATTCAATAATAACTGCAGTTTCACTTTTCTTTCTCTTTCTCTTTTCTACTATGATCATAATAGTTTATATGTTAGTTTTTACTTACACTGACTGATTTGTATGTTCTGTTGCAAGATTGCATATCAGTTAATATACGAGGTCTTGCTCTATTTGTATAATTAATCAATAATCAGAGTTCAGATTCACTTTCTTTATTCTCTACCATATTTTTTAATGGTCTTACTATCACACTGTCCTGTTGATATTTATATTTGTGTTTTCTAGCCAGTTGATGATGATGTTCTTCAAGATTTAGAGCAAATGGAGAAGGAAACGGATCTAGATGATATTCTGAATTATAGATCTGCTGCAGAATTTGAGATGCAGGTAAGATTGCTGCCGGTCACGGATGAATACTCAGTATTTGAATATTTGATCTTACATGTATTTGAATGGACCAATTTTGGGTAACTTAATGCGAAAACAATTCATTTTGAGGTGTATAATTTGGTTTGTAAAGCTCTTGCTTCTATGTTCTTACAGGAGTATCTTTCTAGATATTCTACTCCTAGCAATGGAAGGATTGTCGCTGATATTTCTACCGAAAAGTCAGGAAATGACGAGCACAATGTCAAATCACGAGGTTGGTTGAATTGGCTATCTCGTGGCATGCTTGGTGCTGGTGGTACTGATGATTCCAGTCAATTTTCGGGGGTTGTGTCATATGATGTCAAGGTACGCGTTTTCAATTATTTGTTAAGTTACTACATTATCATGAGGGTTGGCCTATTCTTTGTGCTTTTTTTGGGTTTTTCTCTACTCTGCAGTTGCCTTTGGTGGGAAAAATAATATTTTGCTCTGTACGATAATGAATGGTTGGAGGAACAGGCTCCTTGCGGAAATCGCAAACGATACTCTCCTAACAAATAATTGAAATGATACTCTCCTAAGTCCTAAGGGAATACCCCTTACTGAAATGAGAATATATCTCATGGCTCAGTCCCAAAATGTTTCCACTTTACACTCATCATGCCCCTCCGATTTGCATTACTTCACTTTTTTTTACAAGGGATTCTGTTATTTCCCCTCCTCTACATTAATAATGGGCCTAACTATATATGTTGAAAATTTTGCCTTCATTGTGGTCCGACCTGAACCGCCTAATTGTGGCATTTGGGCTGCCTAATTGTGATGGACGTAAAAAGGTGGATTTAGGCCCACATTGGGTAGAGATCTGACCTATGTAGTACTTATAAAGCTTGGGCATCCCCCACCTTTCAAGCCGGTTTTGTAAGGGTGTGTTTGGGTTGAGGGTTTAGGAGGGGAAGGTAGGGGAGGGCTTACTTTTCTTTTTTAAATTACACAATATAAGATGCTTTTTTAAAATAAATTATGTGTGATTGAAGTATTATATGATCATTTATCATACAACAACAGCAACAACAACCAAGCCTTATCCCACTAAGTGGGGTCGGCTACATGGATCAAATTACGCCATAATGTTCTATCAATGATCATTTATCATGTTCTTCAATTTTTTAAAAAACATTTTATAGCGTCCGTAATTTAAAAAAGAAAAGTATAAATCATGTGTGATTGAAGTATTATATGATCGTTTATCATGTTTTTTAATTTTTAAAAAGCATTTTATAGCATCTGTAATTTAAAAAAGAAAAGTAAGCGCTCCCCTCCCTTCCCCTCCTAAACCTTCATCCAGACACACCCTAAGGGTTGAGCTAGTCCAAACCTAAATTCCAAGATGACTGTTTGGATTGGATTATTTCTGAGCTTATGCAAATAAATAAGCTTTTTTGTATTATTCATAAGCTTGTCAAGGTAGTTTATGTAAAACCTGCTTATGAAGATACAATTTTCATTAGCAAGAACTTATGAATTAACATAAAAGCTTATCTATTTGCATAAGCTGTTTTTCAAAAGCTAAAAAATTAGCCAATCCAAACGGGCCCATACATGGCCCATCATAGATCCGTTGTTGGACTCCGCATCGTTCATGCTTCAGGCTCATTGCCCAGGGAGGTGAAGCTATGTGTTGGAAATTCCACCTTCATTGCAGTTCATTCCCATCCGCCAAACTGCGGCATTTGGGCTCCCTTCATTGCAGCCTCCAACACCTTCATTGTGCTTATAATGCTTGAGCAGCCCTCACCTTACACACCGGTTTCGCAAGGGTTGAGTAAGCCCAACCCAAATTCTAAGAATATATTTAAATACAAATTGTATTTTAATTTTTTCTTTTGATCATATTTTTAAATTAAGTTTATTTTGATCTTGTGATTAGTGGCTATTTTCCTTAGCTATATGACTTTTCATGCATATGTACATGTATAGGTATAATTTGTTATTCAGGCAGGATCTTACGATCCGTGTTATGGTCTTTTGTCCCTCTCCCAGTCCTAGGTAGAATCCTGAGTTTCACAACATTGGGTATGTGGGTTGAGTTTGAATTGAAAACATGGAAAAATTCATTCCTCCTAATTTCATACTCAGCAATACCGGGTTTTCAATCCTGGATGGTTGAAAACATTTGATAACAACATTTCGAGACATTACTCAAGTCAAATTTGGAGCAGAGGGACTCCCACAACTGAAACTAGACAGTGCTCCTTGCTTGGCAACTAATTAACATGTTACCGAAACTTCATTATTGTTGGTAACAAATAGGGTTACAGTTTTTCTCTGTTTTTTGTTTTTTTCACTGCTTTCAATAGCAATTAAAAGACTTGGGTCAATGTAACTCGTGGATCGTAACACGGATTGTAGGATCCTGCATGATATTTTTGTTTCATGTTACATTTTTTTTAACATTTTGTGCACTCATCATAATAATTGTTTATTATATTTATACTATAATCTTCTAGATATATAAGAGAATAGTTTTGATTGGTATGAAGAAAGGTATTCTTGTCATTTCGTCTTAACTACAAAATTGTCATTTTTCTTCCCACTTGGTTTCTTAGTTTATATGTTTTCATCATTTCCTGTTCTGATGTTTGAAAACAGGAAACGAAATGAAAGCAATGCAGCAATTTTGTAATTAAAAGTGAAAAACAGGAAATAAAAACAGAAATGCTTTTCTCCCAACAGAGTGAATTTTATGGAAGTATTCTTACCATAACGTTGTAAATTCACACAATTATTCTAATATTCCGCTTCTCACTCACTGTGTATATATGGGAATAATATATGGAGTTCACTCTTAATATAAAACTTAGGTTAATTAAATAATCTGTAATCCTGTCTTCATAAGTTTATATATTTTCTTTATTTCCCTTCCCTTTTTTGTTCACTTGCAAAGTTCATCACTCATTGTAGATAATGGGTTTTTTAAGGCTTGATGGCAACATCATGTTTTAAGGAATAAATTATTGAGGGTACTATCTATCTGTGCAAAATGAGTAGTTCTAATGATGAATCCAATCTTTTTTAAATTCAAAGTGGTAATGTTTGTTTGTGTGATAATTAATTTTCTATGTTGTTTTGTTAGCTCAGGAGATAACCAAAGATAAAAGAAGTATAAAAAGTCATATATTGCATTTTGCAAACTTCTGTTTGACAACTTGAAAGCTGCATTATGCTTGATATTAAATGACACTTTTCGATTAACAATTGACATTTTCTCACAGGATATTTCTGAAGCAACTGAATTTCATCCTCTGGTTTCATCCAGTGTTGATGTTGCTACGAAGCATGAGTTGTGCATATTTGAATCAAATATTGAGATTCATCAGATTTCCGTGACTCTATTTAGCAAGTATGTTCTGCTCTCTGTTTACAGGCATTTTATGGAATCTTTTTATTGATAATAATTAGTGTATAGTGTTGGAAATAGTAAAATTTGCTGTATATAGAAGCATTTAAGTCTTCAGGTTCATGCATGGTTAGATTCATGCATGCATTTAGGGAGTTGGACCTATATTTATTTATCCTTGTAAAAATAACATGTAATTAATTATGAAGTGTATATAAATATCATGGTGGCTGACTGCTTTACTCACTCGAGCACATTCAGAAAATTTCTTATTCCTCTTTTTCAGATATTGTTTATATGTTTTTTGCTTCGGATATATGCTAGAATACTCTCATTTATGTTGGTAGTATCTGCTATAAATATAGGTCTGATGAGCAGTCAATTAGAGAGAGATTAGGTACAGAATCTAAGTGGGAGACTTAGTTCAAGAGGAATATACAGTTGAATGAAACTAAAATACGAGATTCCTTATTAATCAATGATGTGAATGATACACGATAGGTCTGATCTATTTATTGACTCTAAACCTAATTAATTGCAGTCTCTAACAGCCGTGAACAACTAACTCTAACTATGTCTTACTGAATATCAGTTGTATTACAAGTGCTGATTCATCACGAGCACACGCTAATGCTACATACTGTTCTACACTGAACTGATAGTCTAGATGCAATAAAAGAACTAACTCATAGACGAGCAACACTTCGATGATATTTGCTCTTATAGGCTCCATCATTTTGTTAATTAATTATATTTTTATTAAGAAAAGGAGTTTATATTCTTATTACTTATGATTCCATCAATTGCATGTGTAAAACACATTAAAGTGATTGTAATGACTAGTACTCTCTACTAGTCAAATAAATGTGATTTTTTTAATCTTCACCTTCTAGGAAGCATTGTAAAGGAATTGCAGAAATAATTTTTGAAGGTGGAGTTGTTGAGTCTAAGCTCTACAAAGAACATGGAATTATTATCTCCAAATTCAAGTCTGGGAAAATGGTTGAGCCAAACAGCAAGGAAACCTTTGCACAAATTAGACAGGTTTGTATCTTGTATTTTCTTTAGAATTGAATTAATTAGACAAATCAAGTTGCATTTTTGTCATTCTTTTCATAATATAAATTTGTCCAACTTTCTCCTGAATGCTGTTCTTGATTTTGTCTTATATTTTGTTATCCACTCTCCTTCTCACCTTTTATCCACTTACTATTTGCTTTTCTTATAATTGTGTTGCACAACATTTATTACCAGTGAACATCTTAAAACTTTTTGCGATGGAAAATGTGTGATCAATTCTGCTTTGAATTTGTTTCTAATATGTTAATTGTCTGAATGAGTAGTTGTTCTTATACTTAACGTTGCCATGTGGATTACCTTAAACCCAAATACAGTTAAGTTAGTTGCAATTGACAGCTCTAATGCCTAACTGAATGAGGCACTTTCAGTCAATGAAGCTCAAGTATCGATTGTTGGTGCAATTAAAGCAGAGTTTTGACTTGAAATGATAGCTGCTATCCCCTTTGTTTGTTTGTTTGTTTCTTCCTCCTTTAGACGTAGTGCGATATTGATCTATTTTTGTGCTATGTTGTACTTGTTTAAGTCCTGTAAAATGCAAAAAATCAAATTAGTATTGTTCTAACTCATCACCATGATGGTACTAAAATTGAGATATTTGTTTTGATAAATGCATGTTAAATGGTAATTTATGACCGGCTGTTTTTTCCGTTCCAATATCTAATGTCTATTCGATACTAATGATGATATTACTTGATCTGCAGCCCAATATTGAAACTGATGTACTGGATTTTGTGGATCATTCTTGCTGCTTTCAAGTAAATTTTTCCTCTAACAGAGATATGGGCAATTCCGTTAAGGTATCGTCACTGTGTTTCAATGTGATACCAAGTTGATGTGCATAGTGAGTGGCTAGCATTGATATGCTTGTGTAGGTATGCAAGCTTAAAGCTGAAATATTTTGTTGGCTTTTGTAGTTTGTTACATTTTTTTTTTCTTTCAAAATTTTATGCTACAGGGAATGCTTCAACAACTTCAAGTGACATTTGATGCGAACATTTTATTGAATGTGTTGGAGTTTTATGGTTTCGTTACATCTGTCAAATCTTATAACGAGAGGGTATGCACTATTGTTTTTCCCGGCTTCCCTGCTTTTAGAATTTTTATAATGAGATGTAATTAATTTAATGAGATTGTTGTGTATTATTTACCTTTGTAACATAGAAATGTCTGAGAAAACTGTATCCATTGTGGCTGATATTCTCTTTATTTTTATTTATTAAATTTGTAAACCAATAGAATGGGGCACAATATAGTGCAGAGGTGTTACATTTCATGAAGTAAGGAAATGGTAGAAAAAAGAGCAATTTGATTTTTTGAAAATGTTTTTTGTATTGTCTGATGATGTGATTATGGAGACAAGAGTGAGTATATTATATATACTTCTTGATGCAATTATAACTATAATAACTAATCTGAAACTGAACAAACTAATTAAACGGTTAAGTTAACAGGTAGACCGATTATAGAATAGGACACAAAAAGCCATACGTTTCTTCTAATAAGAGGTCGTAAAGATGCCCTGCACATTATTATTCACATGCTCACTTTCATATCACACCTAGCTCTCTATGGGGTTTCACTGTCCCTCAACTTGGATGTAGATGTTAATGATGCCTGACTTGTAATATAGATTATCAATCATCTCGCTTAAGTGCATTTGCAAAGCTGTTAGTTGTTTGTTCTTTGGCTGTGTCCAGCACATAACTGATTATATGTCTTCGCCGAACCTTCCCCATGTAAAATGATGATTGACTTCTTTGTGTGTGGTTCTTTCATGAAATATTTGGTACATTGCAACGTGAATTTTGTTGAAGATATAGGATATTTAGATAAAGAGGGAGGAGATATAATAAAGAATTTGAATAATAAGCACTAACCCTAACTTATACAGGAACTAGAGTCATAATTTGAATAAAACAGGGAAACAAATCTTGTTAGAACTAAGAGATATAGGATCTAATTCAAAGAGGCGAATGGAAATATTTTAAATATTATCTAATTGGTCAGGCTGTTATATCTGTCAAACTGCAGGTGCTGTTGTCATTGAACGGAATTGAAAACGACACGACTCGACTCTTATCCAAAGCAGAGTAAGCTATTCTTTCAGATTAACTAAAGAAATCACTATGATACCATAACATTTCTGGAACAGTAGTGGTAACTTTTGGATTTCATCTGATCGGCAGATATGTTGGTGTGAACCATGGAAGAGTGATGTGGGATGTTTCTATTTTCGACATTTCTGTTAATTTTCCCTGGAAAAATACAGCATCAGAGTGTAGCAACGTGGTAACTACCCTATGTATTCAACCTCAATGCATCTCAATTTTGTGATATAAAATGTGACACCTCTTCCTTTACATTTTTAACAGCTACTTGTCTTTGGTGCAACCTTTGTGCAGTATCTAGTGTTTTATTTAGCATAGGGGCACCTTTTTGGTGTGGTTTATATTTTTTCTAAAAAGAGTTAAACTGTTCATGACGTCATATGGTGCATTTTATTAGAGTTTCTTAAGCCTGTTATGCGTTAGGATGATATTTGTGTCATACTTTTTTCTTTTTTCTAGCACACAGGTTTGGCAATTTTTTGTATTGTTTGTTGATCATTTTTCATTTTTTTGTGGTATCTAGCTTTTTC
>Ga0228710_1004037_pt1 | contig 23178 bp, 11 predicted proteins | sample MedpolnodulmetaG_FD_177995 | JGI IMG/M metagenome (GOLD analysis project Ga0228710, IMG submission 177995) | Root nodule microbial communities from Medicago polymorpha collected in Santa Monica, California, United States - pink nodules | ecosystem: Host-associated > Plants > Roots > Nodule...
GGTCTCTTTTTCCCTGTTTTGTGAATGTAAATATTGTTATGACTTGGTGGTTTACACCTTGTGCTAGGGGGACCTTTTGATGTGGTAATATATTTCATTTTAGCCTCTTCAAAAAAAAAAAAACATATTCACAAGTAAATTAATTTGAGTCAAATTATAATTGAATAGAACTATAAATTGGAATATAAAATACAGGGCGTACAATAAAACAAAATTTCCTTAAAAAAAAAAATTGATCTAAGACGGGGCAATTTGACAATCTTTGCCCCTAAACTCCAACCGTTTCCATTGTCATATGATATAAAATAATAATGACAATGACATTTTGTTGCATATATTCTTGCTGGGTTTTGTTGGTACTCAAGTATGTGGAGGAAATGAATATGGCGTAATTTCTTAAGTCAAGACATTCTCAATGACAAAAGCAATAACAGAAATTAATTAATGTACCTTTCAACGTGACCCTAAAGCTAAAGCATGCAAAACCTTCAAAGCTTACTTGCACTTCACTAGCACATATATCACATCCACTACGTCACATTTATAACCAACATTCTCTTATATTAAAATCATGAAACTTGCAACTCATATCACCAAAATTTGCATCCATAACATTAATTTCTCATATCAATGAACACCTTGAAATCCATTCATGTGTCCTCACAAACCAATCAAATACAAGTCCCCACAAATTATTTTTCTATGCAAATATTAGATTCATCAATCCAAAATCTTATAAAATCATGGAAGAGAAGGCAAAGATGGTTGTTTCTTTTTACCACATCAAACCAACAAGATTTATTGAATAATAGAGCATCATGGCGTATTCATTTGGCTAATTTTCTAGAATCAACAATGATTCGTGTGTTATCAATTTTATTGCTTACTATAGACCTCATCATCACAATTCTTGAACTATCTTCCTCTCTAGTTTCTTGTGAACAAAAAATAAACATAGTAGAAGAATTATATTTCCATTGGATTGGAATTGGTATTTTGAGTATGATTTCAATGAAGATAATTGCTTTATTAGTAGGGTTAGGGTCTTCATTTTTCAAGCATCCAGGATATGTTGTGGATGGTATTGTGGCTATTGGGGCATTAATTATGGAAGTGTTTTTGGAGAAGAGAGGTGGTGGTTTATTGGTTGTGGTGAGTTTATGGCGTGTGATTAGAGTTGTGGAGAGTGTGTTTGAGTTGAGTGATGAAGCTATTGAAGCTCAAATTGAAGGGATAGTTTGTCAATTTGAGGCACTTAAGGATGAGAATATTAGGCTATTGGGGATTATAAATGAAAAGAACAAGACAATTGAAAAACTCAAGGATGAATTAGATAAGTGTATGTAGAGGAGAGTTTTTAGGCTATCCTAAAACTAGTATATATTATGTGAGTTTGTGATCACCGGTTAGTCTACATGGATTTTAATTAGCCTATTGTGGATTTTATTTTTATTTTTTTTATCATGATTGATTAAGAGAGCAAATATAGAAATATTATTTTGAAAATTGTATAAGCTACTTTTTAAAGGTTTAAAAATTATGTTTTTTAATGCAATGTTTAATTGTAAACCCTTTATATGTTTTTTTTTTTACCAAACTTTCATTTTAAATTTATTAGGAGAAAAGTAAATGGAGTAGTTTAAGCTTTGGTGGGTGACGACAAGTTTAGTTAACTCATATGTTTTCCGATGATACTTCTACAAGTTTGTTTAGGTTATTATGGTAAATGAAATGAAATAGATTTACCTCTTTTGGAAAGAAAAAAAAGTATAAGGTAGAGATTGTAGCTCTTTAAAAAAATTGAAATTCACTTTTTATGAATATATTTCATATGTCTTATTCTGTTTGAAATTCAATTAGTGACTTTATACTTACTTCATCGTTTATTACATCTTTATGAAAGGAACAAAGAAGTGAATGAAAGAAACCAACTTAGATTGATTAAAATGGATGAATTAGATCCCTACAATTAAAAAAATAAATATTTGAATTCCGACTTAAGAAATCTGCCACATCCACATCTAATGTCACAAAGTACCACATGTAAGATCACTTCCCATAAAAAGAATCTTTAAAAAATTAAAAAGTGAAAGAAAGTAATTTATGCGATGCAATTCAAGGTAGACTACCTCTTGTAGCTTGCAACCATCATCAAACCAAAAATACTAATTAAAATGTCACATGTGTTTTTATTAAGAAACTAAAAGATTAACAAGACAAATAAAATTTAACATAAACGATGAGTTCAAAAAGAAATATTAACCTTTTTTAAGGTGAAATAGAAAGATAAACTTTTTGAAGGAAAATAGAAAGATATACATAAAAGCACCAATATGAGAAAATATCAAACTTAAAGTATTGTAAATGTAATTTTCAAATGACTAGTTTCTTTATCTATATTATTTATAAAACGATACATGATTTTCGACTGATTTTTATCTTCAAATTATATCATTCATTTAAAGTATTTTAATTACAATTTTTTTTTCTTTAACATTGTTTAAATCTTTTAAAAAAATCATTTGAATTTCATTATAATAAGAACAATTCTACTGCAATAAAAATAATATAAGTTAAATATTTTTTTAGTCTTATTATGTTTTTAAAAATTCATCAACAAATAATATATTAAAATAAAGGGTTAAATGATGTTTGCTCATTGCCATTTGAGTGAGTTTTGGTTAACCTTTTATATAAAATAACTTGGTATTACAACATTGTGATTTAAATATTCTTTGATTTTCAATCTTTAATGTATTTTTGCCCCTATAATTTGAACGAATTTTGATACACACCTATCATATAATCTATTTTGTATAGTCAAAAATCATGAATGTTAAAGATAAAAGAATATTCAAATTACAAAATTGAAATCAAAAGTTTCCAGTTTTACAAGATAAACCAACTCTGGTCTAAATGAAATATGATATAATACCATTTGATTATTTGATTTTAAAATAAATAGTATACGTTAAACGCAATAAAAAGAACAGAAAAACGCGATAAATGTTCGTTAAAGGTACAAAATAAGGAATATCTTTTGGGTTTTATTAATGGGCTATTTGAGCCCAATACACCACTCACCAAAAACTCCTCTCTTTCTCCGGCGTTAGGGTTTCTTCTTCCTGCAACTTCCGACCATTTTCCTCATTCCCGATCGATTTTCACAGCGTTTTCTCCGCTTCCGATTCCAATCATGGCTACTACAAGTAATCTCACAACAATCTCCATTTTCTTATCTTTTTTTCGATTATTTTTTCGATTTTTACTCTTCACTAATTTGATTCCATTGTTGATTCGTTTTTCGCAGCTGCAACTAGGTCTTTTCTTCAAGCTGTTGCAACGGAAGAGGTTGCAACTCCTCTCAGAGTTGTTCAGATGGAAGGATTGGTATTGATTATACTCTTTCTATGGTTTAATTGCTTAATTTATACTGATGCACAATTCTGCTACACTGTTATCAAAATTGTGAAAAATGTTGCCTTTATTTGGGGTTTTGATGGGTTTTATTGTTTGGAATTATGGGTCTCTGTTTGATTTTGCATCTGGGTTATCTACATTTGTCTTGCTTTGTAATTTCATATGTTTATGGATTCTTTGTTTTCTTAAAATGATATAGGATTTTGTAAATTGCAATACATAAGTAACATTTAACATCGTAGGTGTGTATGTACCTCTTTCCTGGTTTATGTTAGGCAATGACCATGTTTGGTTAAATAACTTAATTAAGCACTTATATGTGTAAGCTAATTTTATAACTAAAAGATGAAATAAAGTTAAACTGTTTTCATAAGCTATTAAAGAGTGTCTGTGGAAATAAGCTGAAAACAACTTATGGACATGTCATGACAGCTGTTTCCATAAGTTCACTCAAACAATCTCACAAATGCTTATGCCAATAGATAAACTCTAATAAATCAATCAAAACAGGCTCCATGTCATGTAGCCTTGTAGGTTTGTAAAGTATTTGAAGCATGACCTTATGTTGCAAGGAATTCTTCAATTAGTTTGTGTTATGAAGATGATTTTCAAACCATTCCGGTCTTGATGGTGCTATCTTTTGGTTAACAGGTCATCCTGAAGATAATTAAGCATTGTAAGGATCACTCACCTTCTTTAGTCACTGGACAACTTCTTGGATTGGATGTTGGCAGTGTTCTTGAAGTTACTAACTGCTTCCCTTTTCCGGTACGGTTTCACTTTTTTTTATTTGTTTATCTTGTTTCTCAATTTCTCAATTAGCTAACATTGACTCATTAAGTTTTCATCATATCTATTTCTAAAATTTGCAGATGAGGGAAGAAGACGAGGAAATTGAAGCTGATGGTGCCAATTACCAGCTTGAAATGATGAGGTGCTTGAGAGAGGTCAATGTGGACAATAATACCGTTGGATGGTATGTATGATTTAAGTACCACTTTACATATGTACGAGTCTTTCTAACTTCAGTGGTTTGATAAACACGATTTGATTTGGTTTAAATTTAATTGTTATTTGTAATCACTTATCTAACATGATGGATAATTCTTTGAATCTAGGTACCAGTCTACATTGCTTGGCTCCTATCAAACTGTGGAGTTGATTGAAACCTTTATGAATTACCAGGTAATAGTTCTTGATTTGTAATTTTATTTTATTTTTTGCGTATTTTTCACTTAAGCTGGAGTTTTGTGGATTTGTATGGTTATATGTTATTGCGTATTTACTGTGAAATTTACTGAGTATATTCTTTTTTTACGCTTCTCTAAAATATTCAATCTTGTCAGATGAGCCGTTACTGAAAGGTTATTGCTGTATGTTGCATAATATTTGTGAAACTATAATTTAAGAATAGGCCAAACAAATGTGTTATGCAACACAAAAGATTATAGCATTTTATTGGCTACTTATCACGATATTGAGAATGTGTGTCATTCGTGATCGATACAATCAGATGTTAGCATTGTTCGTTGGTTGAAAGTTGCCTCTAACAATTAATTGATAATTTTACATGTGCTTATTGCATTGTTTTGAGGCTGAAATTTGTGCTATTGAAAATGTAGTAAGTTGATAAGAATAGATAGTTATATGAACAAAAGTATGCTTGTGCATAATAACCAGATGATGAGAGTTTCATGCCTCTTCCGCCACCTATGTTCTCTCTCTCTCTCTCTTGAAGGTTATCATATTCATAAATGTGTGACAATAGTGATTTTGTCGTATTGGATGCAGTTTTTGCTGAAGTGATTTTTTTTACAATTTAATAATCAGGTAAATGACTGTTTCTTTCAAACCTATTAATGTTTTTTCAGGAGAATATTAGACGCTGTGTTTGCATAATATATGACCCATCAAGGGCTGATCAAGGGGTCCTAGCTCTGAAGGCCTTGAAGCTTTCAGACTCATTCATGGAACTGTATCGCAGCAATAATTTTACTGGCGAGAAGTATGTGTTTTCTTCTGGAAGATGTAATGTTTTCTTTAAATTGAACGATTTGCTTTATTAATTTTCTGTCCTATGAAATACTAGATTGAGGGAGAAGAACTTATCATGGGTGGATATCTTCGAGGAAATTCCCGTAAGCGCTCTGGAACTTTGCTGTAACCGTTGAGTATTTGATCAATTAATCTTTCTATTGATAAATTTGTATTGTATTTAATTGTTTAAATTTATAATGTCTATGCGTTTCTAAATCATTTTATTTAGCTGATGAAAATAAGTGATAACAACACATTCATCATGGTGGATTGCAGTATAAAGAATCTTGGTCACATTTGTTAATGCATTAATTAAGAATGAACTACTAATAATATCAATTAGACTATAATCTTGGCCAAATAATCTTTCTATTGATAAATTTGTATTTTATTTAATTGTTGAAATTTAGAATTTGTAGGCGTTTCTAAATCATTTTATTAAGCCGATGAAAATATGAAATGATCAAAACACATTCATCATGGTGGGTTGCAGTATAAGAATCTTGGTCACATTTGTTAATGCATCAATTAAGAATGAAATGTAGACTATAATCTTGGCCACTTCCTATTTAATGCTGAACTGCTTATCATTTTTCTTTTATATAAATCAGATCAAAGTTTCAAATTCTGCCCTCATCAGTGCTTTTATGACAGAGCTGGAACCTGATACTCCAGTTACCCAGGTAAACTATGATATTTTGCAGAGATTCCTTTGGCTATTTTAAATTTAGTTTGTGTTTTCATATGCTGTTTTGTCATTGCAGTGTGATTTTGATCGTCTGCAATTATCAACCAGTTCACTGATGGAGAGAAATATGGAATTTTTGATTGAATGCATGGATGACTTGTCAATTGAACAACAAAAGGTTTATTTAGTTTTTCATTTAGTTGGGGATTCTTTATTTCTGATTTTCGAATAAATTTTTGATGAAGTATCTTCTATTTCAGTTTCAATTCCATTACCGGAGCTTGTCTCGTCAGCAGGCTCAGCAGCAAGCATGGCTTCAGAAGAGAAGGTATGATTTTGTCTGTACTAGAACTATTGCTTGTTCTAATATCTAACTTATAAATCCATTATTTTTTTATCGTAAGGTTAGATTTATAAATCCATTATTTTTTTATCGTAAGGTTAGATTTCATAGATTGACACAATCTTTGTTTTGAAAATATGATTTAGCATGTCTGACAGATACATTTACAATTAGTCATGATTTTGTATTCATTGTGACCGCTCGGTAGGCTAGGGAATTTAAGTTGAACCCGTGTATCAGAATGCTAAATCAGCTGGGTTTTGCATTCGGTCTCTTGGTTGATTGGTTTCAATATGATGGATTCTCATGGTCAATGGATTGCAATTCTATTTCCATTGTTGTGTTTGCAATGGTTGATTACAGTGTGTGCTCTTTTTGTTCCACAAGCTCTGCATACTTCGTTTTTCATGTCATAGATTCAATTGGGTCATCGATTTAATCATTTTTCATCAAAATTGTGGCGATACTTCTATTGATGGAAGGATTGTAATTACATTTTTGGGACCTTTATCAATCTTGTAGTACAATTTTGTTGTTTGATTTACCAAAATTAGATGGTTTGAAGATAAAGGAGATTTATTTTATTTTTTTTAGAAGCGTTGTAGGAGCTTTATTATCTAGGCTATTGAGTAAATCAAGTTACTATGTTAGGAGTATGATAGAAATTTGGACTAAATGTGAAGGATCAAGATTTACATGAAAATTTACTGGTGAAAAGGGGGTAGCACTTGGGTGGCATTGGGGTGCCAATGTCACATGTCCTTGGCCAACCACAATGTCACAAGTGTACAAAAAAAATCCTTGTGAGAGAGAAGAAAGCCACTTGCAACATTGTGGTTGGCCAATGTCACATGACATTGGCACCCTAATGTCACCCAAGTGCTACCCGTGAAAAGGATGCTGAGATTGGAGAGTGTGTGTTCCTATGGTCAGGGCTTAATAACACCAACTGTGGTACACTTTACTTTTATTAAGCAATACACGTGTATGTTTTACTTGTCTGTAGCATGTACTGTCCAGAGTTGTGAATAGCACACGATAGGGATGCAATTGTGTCTTCGTGTCATGTGGCTGCTTTCTAGGCACCATCTCATTGTGCTGAAATTTGCGGTTTGTCACACACTTTTGGGTCGCAATGGTGGAATCATCTAAGCACCGCAGATGCCCTTGAGCTGTGTGATTTTAAAGATGTATTTTAGGATGTTGGGTGGGAAACATTATAAAGACAAATACCCAGCCGTCCGTTTGCCCTCTGACGATTGTTGAATCATGGCCCGGAGTTTTCAGCTAAAAACTGTCCATCAACTCCTGTCACGTGCTGTTTTTCCACTTATATTTTGTCCATCAAGATACCATTGTTTGAAGTTTCAACTGAAGATTAAGTTGATCCAATGAATTTCGATTTTCCCAATATTGGCTAATACAAACTTCAAAGAAATGAACATGGCTTTTTATGTAGATAACTTTCTTATTGCATTTTTCTTTTGTATGGCTTTTTATTTTCTAAGCAAATGTGGACATAATAGTTATCTAATCCTTGTCCTCAATTAGTTCAGTCTATCATTGTTTCGGTTTTTGTTATTACAGGGCTGATAACATGGCACGCAGAGCTGCCGGGGAAGAGCCTTTACCCGAGGAAGATCCTGCAAACCCCATTTTCAAGCCACTGGCCGAACCATCACGACTTGAGAGTTTCCTCATAACAAATCAAATTTCCAACTATTGCAACCAAATCAATGGGTAAGTTTTTAGATTTTGATGGTGACCAAGTTCTTTAATTACCAACTACGTAAAGTAAAGGTTACTCTTAAATCACTCAAACCAGAAGGAAGCCACGATTGAGCCACTAAAAACCAAAACCATAGTAAAGTCTGGTTCAAGGTTCAATTAGTTGAATTGTCCGGTTCTGTTTATTAAAACCTGATCAGAACTTTCTGGTGTTACCCTTATTAATGGTATATATCTTTTCTCTAGGCAAAAAGTGCTTAATCATGGTTTACATTTTTCTCTTGATGTTCTGCAGGGTGGCCGGGCAAAGCTTTAACAGACTTTATTTGCTGAAGGCTTTGCATGAGGAGGATTAAAAACACAATTTATGTTTGGAACTCTGATGCATGCTATGCATTGATGATGTAATATCTTTTCCTATATGGATGAGAATATTATGATGCACAATAGAGGATTATTGTTTTAAGGCCAAGTAATTTTTGTTTTTCTTCAATTTTGTTTTTTAAACTCTTCAATTGTAAGCAGTGTAATCTGTTATTTAGAGAGAAGATACGTGTATTGCTGCCTTTTGCTAGTTAATTGTTTTTTCTTGATCTACAATCTTCAATAGTTGGGTTTCAACACTAATCAAACACATCCACTTTTTTTTTCTTCATAAATATTCCTTTTCTTTTGACCAATTTCGTAAATATTCCTAATTTTGCCAAATATGGGCTTCTGATGGTTTTAACTTTTTAGATACGTCTATTGTATAGAAAAATCGAAACCTAAATCTTCCCCTTTGTGTAAACTTAATTCTTCTTTTTCAATAAGTATTCTACTTCGCTTGGTTCCAAAGTCCTTTTTATGTATGATATGAGCTTGTATTTACATAATAAAATTCCTGATACAATAAAAACCCCAAGGAAAAACTCCAACATCTAAGCACAAACCCCGTGTGGAGCAATGAGTAGAAATGTTCAAAACCGAATCAATCCAATCAAATGTTGTAAAGTGAACGGATTTGAAGTGAATATGGCAAACATTTGATTTAGTTGTATTTGGGCGAACCAATAATAGCTCAACTTCGCTCGATTTATGGTCAAACCAAATAAAACCAAACCACAAAACTTCGGGTATAAATGAGATAATAGTCATTTTGGTCCATGAATGTGTAACGAATAACCACAATAGTCTCAATGAATCTAAATTTTAAAATAGTCTCATTGTGCATTATGTTAGGCAAAATAGTCTTTTACATTAAAATATTTGTTAATATTGTCATACTAGTCCCTCGGTATAGTTACTTATTATCATACCATATCAAACCCTATATAAAAAGAGTTAATTTTAGTATTGAGAGAATATTTTAATTTCAGCGACTATTTTGACTAACATAATGCATAATGGACGAATTTTGATACATTGAAAAACTATTGTGATCATTCGTTACCCAATATTAAAAGAGAAAGGATATTTATATAACCCCTTTTTTAAGAACATTTGGAACAACCCTCCCTCCTATAATCACATGTGTTTTTATTCTTTCTCTTCTTCTTTTTCTTTTTTGACCATTATTTTTGTATAATAATAAGGGAAAAGTGGTTGTTGTCACACAAATTTGTCTAAAATTGGTTGGACTAATATCATTGCTCTTGCCACGGGTATAAATTGTTTAATACTTGAACTTTAACTTGAGTGCCTCACGCAGGATTACAGCGATGGAGGATTGTGATTCCTCTCTCGGGAAATTAGACACACTGACCTCATATGAAGTTGACGAAATCCTTGAAAGCTACAACGCATTCTGCAACGCCGCACAATCTCTTCTTCTCCACGATTACCTCTCATTCCCTACTCATCAATTTGTTTCTCATGTTCACACCCTTTGCAAACATGGCCTCCAATCACTCCTCACTCACCACTTTCTCAATGTCTTAGAGGTTCGTTTGCACTCAACAAACCATTTCACTTTTTTCATTAGAAAGTTTGAATTTTTATTGATCCCTTTGCCCGCAGGAAACGTTTGAGCGAAATGGGGCATCGAGATTTTGGCGGCATTTTATTCCTTACGCTGGTTTGAACACGAACGATGATATCAATGTGAGTGTTTGTTTATGAGCCTAAGTTTAAATTTTGGTTTGTATATAGTTGTTACCATGCTTGATTTTTTTGTGTTAAATAAATGAAACAGATTGATGAAGATGAGATTGAGAGTGTGTTGTGTAATGCTTTGGAAGAAATCTCTTTGGAGAAACAGTATCAGGAGAAGTGTCTGTTAATTTTGGTTCATGCTTTACAATCTTTCAATGATAAAATGTCTGAAGAGGGAAGGCATAATAATTTTGAGGCAGAAACAAATTATCTCACCTCGAAGTATCAATGGATTGTCTCTTCCGTGCTTATGAATAAACTTCCTCGGGTTTTCCCTGGTTTGTAACAAGTTTATTGTTGTTTTATGTTAATGTAAATCAACGCTTGCCATTTCATACTATTTATAGCTTTCAATTTTGCGTATATAATCATGTCAACGATGCTCTTGGTTTTCACAATATGCCTAATTTTACATCGAAATTTGCTGTCTTCTGCTATAATAGGTGAAAACATTCTACTTGCTTGAAAGTTTTGTGTATTAGAAATATAGTTACTGTCCTTTCTGTCTGTTAAGAAACATGACAACCATGGAAATGAATGATAGAGAAAAAATTAACAGCTTATTGTATTGATAGTAGTAGACATAAGATACAAAATGAAAAGATGGCACTAATGAGTTAATCTGTGACTTATATGCTAACAAACCAGTAACTCTAACAAACTGTATTTTCAACACTGTCAGTACTAACCCTCTTTGATATTTTTTACATGCTTAACACTTCATTTTTTTCTAATTGGTCTTGTATTTTTCTTCATTTTCTACCATTAGTTATATTGCATCGGTATTTTAAAAGAAGGTTGGAGGAGTTACATATAACCATGGATGGTGAGTTCGCTGATGATGTATCTCAAAATAAGGATGGCATGGATTTAGATGAAAAAAGAAAAATATGCAAAAAGGATGGTGACATGGATGTTGATGAGTGCTACAGCAATCGTCGGTCCTCAGAAAACAGTAAAATGGTGAAGAACATTGGAAAAGTTGTTCTTGATCTAAAAGGTCTCGGATTTACTTCTATGGTTGAAGATGCTTATGCTTCTACTATATTCTTACTACTAAAGGTGAGTGTGTTTATGAAATTCAAAATATGGATCTACCGGTTTTGCTTAGTCTCTTACCATTTTTGTTTTACTTTTATGTTGCGATTATCAACTGTCTCTGTTTGAGCATAATCTTTGGGTGGGTCATTGACTCATTTGTCTAAATTTCAGGCAAAAATATATGATGTAGCCGAAGATGATTTTAGGAGTTCTGTCTTACAATCTATTCAAAGCTGGATACTGGTTTGTAGTATGTATATGTTGTGTATCTATATACATTGTGTGCGTGCCTATGCTATAGCCTGTTTAGATAAACAATGTTTTCACGAATCTAACATATGATACTTATAACTGGAATCATTCAGGCTGTTCCTCTCCAGTTTGTCCATGCCCTTCTTGTCTATCTTGGCGACTCTGTTAGTTACGAAATTACTTCATCAGGTCTCAAATCACCTTTGGCGCCAAAACCATCATCATGTTGTCCTGGAATTGATACTCCCTCCGAAAGTCTTGTCAGATGGAAGTTGCGGCTGGAATATTTTGCTTACGAAACACTACAAGATTTGAGGATAGCCAAATTGTTTGAGATAATTGTTGATTATCCTGAGAGGTAGCTTGCTGTAATTACCAGCTTTCCTTATGGGTTTTCTGTTAGAAAATTAATTACCTTCTTTTATGTCGTATTAAATTGAATGGCATTGTCAACCGCATTGGCGGAAACATGTTTAGTGGGTATAGCTTCCTGCAGTAGTAGAAGGAGAATGACGGGTTTTCTAGGCTTTGATTAGTGCTTTCGAAAATTGATGTTTTGGTTGTACAACTGGACAATGAAAATTGAATTTAATTATAAAACGAATGCTTCATACAGATGCATGGTTTAACCTTGGTTTGAGTAAAGTTTGAACTCCGACAATAAGCACTAACTGAACAAACAAATTCTTTGCTAGATCATATCTCATTTGTTTATGCATTGTCTTCTGAGCATTTATATTTACTTTTATCTCTGATGATACCTGAAGCTCTCCTGCAATTGAAGACTTAAAACTTTGTCTTGAATACACCGGACAACATTCAAAGCTGGTGGAGTCATTTATTTCTGCACTGCGTTATCGCCTTCTTACTGCAGGCGCATCAACCAATGATATATTACACCAATATGTTTCAACTATTAAAGCCCTAAGGACAATAGATCCTGCAGGTGTTTTCCTTGAGGCAGTTGGTGAACCAATAAGAGATTATTTAAGAGGAAGGAGAGATACAATAAAATGCATTGTGACCATGCTGACAGATGGGACGAGTGGGAACTCAAGTGCATCTGGAAATCCCGGAGATAGCCTTCTTGAAGAGTTGAATAGAGATGAAGAAATTCAAGAAAATTTTGGTATTGATGATGATTTTAACACTGATGATAAGCAAGCATGGATCAATGCCACACGGTATATTTATACAATGGATTTTGATTCGCAGTTTTCACTGTTCCGTCTGATGTGGTCTACCTGCCAGGTTGTTAAATTGATGTTTCTTCTAAATGGGATTTTCCAAGCAGATGGCAACCTGATCCTGTGGAAGCTGATCTATCGAAGGGAAGCAGAAACCAAAGGAAGGTTGACGTGCTTGGGATGATTGTTGGCATAATTGGTTCAAAAGATCACTTAGTTCATGAATATCAAACTATGCTCGCTGAGAAGCTTTTAAATAAATCTGATTATGATATTGACTCAGAGATACGTACTCTAGAACTCCTTAAGGTACTTAGGCAAATATATCTCATGTTGCTGTTTTGTTTGACCGAAATGTTAATATTTTATCTTTTTTGTCTAGGCATTCTTGATTTTGATAATCTTATTTAAACATCTGTTTAATGCTTTGTTTATGCAGATACATTTCGGAGAGAGCAGCCTACAAAAATGCGAGATTATGCTCAATGATCTAATTGGCTCAAAGAGAGTCAACACTAGCATCAAAGCTACCATAAGTCAGCCACCTCGGACAAGTAATTTCCAAGTTCAAATATCCCTTATTTATTTGTGATCATTGCCAATTTGCCAAATATATTTTTAACTATTATTTGCTTCAATTCCTTTTCACCAAAATTTGGCTATGCGCTCTTAGGTGCGGAGGTCGAAAACAATGCAATATCCATGGATAAAATAGCTTCCACTATCATATCTTCTAATTTCTGGCCTCCAATTCAGGTATGCAGATAAAATGATTTTATTGATCATTTTTTGAATTTCAGATGTTGTGAAAAAATTGATGTATTTATGTTATGTTTTAACTTATAGTTCTCACTACTCAGCCTGAATATTATACTTAAGTTCATTAATATGATTTCTTAGATGAAAATGCCGATACATAATCTGCAATTAGATTTTGTTTACTATTGTATGTGCTCATCACCGCCCAGCAGTACTCAAACCTGTATTTGTTGAATTTCAGATACCGTAAAAAATTGATTTATTTATGTAATGATTCAGATTATAGTTCTTTTCACTTCTCAGTTAGATTTTGTTCTTGCTGATTTTTGTTTAAAAAGAATGTCTTGTATACATGAGATGTAAGGATTATAATTGATCCCCTTACCATATATTTCAAATTTTAGGGTTCTCCTGTTTCTCAATTCTGTAGTCTGTAAATCTGAATCATTTTAGGCAACTCATCCTTACCTTGTTGCAAGCAATTCTAATCCAAAACTTGAGCAAACTTTTGTTTTCATTTCCCCGTCTTTTACATGGTCATCACTCATTTGTTTTTACTATTGGCCATTATGTTGAGGCAAATTTATATTTTCCAAAAGTAAATGTACTATTCAATTTGTATATGCAAGAAGTTGATGCTGCACTGTGTCTGTATTTCTCTTTCAGAAAAGGAAAGTAGAAACACATCAAATCAGGTTTAAAATTTTGATAGCTTCTTTTTGAAGAAGCCTAAACAGTTTCAATTTTGATAGCTCAATTAGAAGTATGATAGTAGTCTAGTCTTTTCAATAAAATGAATTGTCTGACCAAAATATAATTTTATAATTGCATTGTTGTCCTGCAAAGTTGTTTCTGTTCTATGATTGACTTTGAAGATAATTACAGGATGAGCCCCTTAACCTGCCTGAACCTGTTGACCAGCTTCTCTCCGATTATGCGAAGAGATTTAGTGAAATCAAAACACCCCGTAAGCTTCAGTGGAAAAAAAGTCTTGGGACTGTCAAGGTTAGTTGCTCAATTTATTGTTTTCCAAATCTCATTGTCTAGTGATATTTAGCAAGTTTGTTGAATTTGATTTGTGGTGTTATCGCTTTCGCACTTTTTACAGTCTTACCTCTACATATTGCCTAACATTGTCATGTCCAATGGTATAGCTGGAGTTGCAGTTTGAAGATAGGGTAATGCAATTCACCGTAGCCCCTGTTCTTGCATCTATCATTATGAAGTTTCAAGATCAAACGAGGTATCGTCACAATCCATCAATACCTTTAGTCTGGTTGTTTTGACTATAGTGTAATATTATGTTTCTGCTTTCAGTTGGAACTCTAAAAACCTTGCGGCTGCTATTGGGATACCTGTGGACGTATTAATTAGGAGAATAAATTTTTGGATAAGCAAGGTAAATCTGATAAATTTTCTAGGCATTAAATTTAGTTGTGAAGATGTAACTTCACTCGTGGCTGTCTTTTTTGTACGCAGGGGGTTATTGCAGAGTCATCAGGGGCAGATTCCTCTGACCATGTGTACACCGTTATAGAAAACATGGCTCAGACAAGTAAGAATGGAGGAGGCAGTGACATTGCTCATGAGCTTCTTGCAGATGATGAGGAGGAAGACAGACCTGGGGCCTCGGTAGAAAATCAACTTGGGAAGGAGATGGCTGTGTATGAGGTATATGAGATTAAGTTCTTCGTTAAGTTTGAACGGTAGTAACTTTTAATTGATATTTGTGACTTGCTTTCATATTTTTGGAAGCAGTTCCTTTGCACTATCTGCATGTTACCCTTAGTTTTCTCGTTTATGTTAAGTGTTGAAACACTATGGAATGTGCAATTCTTGCGAATAAAGATATCTAACATTATGGTCTTGTGGCAGAAATTTATCTTGGGGATGCTCACAAACCTTGGTAGCATGACATTAGATCGCATCCACAATATGCTTAAGGTAAGAATGGCTTTACACCTTCATGAATGTTTGGAGACATAACATGATCAACAAGGTTAATTATTTTGATTCTTTTTATAACCGCAGATGGTTTGCATTGCTGACCCCCCTTATGACAAATCACTGCAACAACTACAAAGCTTTTTATCTGGTCTAGTCTCTGAGGAGAAGTTAGAACTTCGGGATGAAATATACAATCTAAAGTAGTGAGCTTATGGAACTGAAATAATCCTTTTGGCCATAAGTTTTAAGCAAAAAGGCGACATATGTTTTTCAGAACATGAATATCTTGAAACTGTCGTTTTTATTAGTTTGCATAGTTCTTAACCCATTGTACAAATTTCAAGCATTGAATTGTTTGCATAGTCTTTGATCCATTGTACTGTACAAATTTCAATTATTGAATTGTTTGCATAGTCCTTGACCAATTGTACAAATTTCAATCATTGAATCCATGATGACTATCCATGTCTTCATTGTTCAAAATACTATGCACCAGAGAGTGATTTGAGTGAGAGGAAGGACCCCTATTATTTAGTAAACCCTAAAAAACTTGAGAGTCATACTCAACAAGAATTCTTTGGCAGCCCTTGTCTAAAGCTAATTTAACACCAATGAAAATAGCTCAAAGCTCTGCATGTGCAATTGAACATAACTTCAACTTCAAGTTGGATGCAAACACACAAATGAATCTACCATTATGATCACAACATGTCACCGTACGCTGCTCTACCTGAATGTTGAACCACAACCCCATCACAACTAAGCTTAAAACTACCCACCCATCGCATAATCCAAGATATCTCATTGACATTTAGTAGAAACATTTTGCAAATGATTTTGAAAGCTACCCTTCACTCTAAGAAGACTCTATGTTATTAAAAATCTCTTGAGATGATTGAAACTTTCTTTCAAAAACCCATAGATTTCTAGCATGCCATAACATTTCCAATGTAATAGCAAATTCAGATTTCCAATCAGAACTTGCAACTCCATCGTCATCAACTATGTTCTTTTAAATCAAATCTTTCATTTTCAATTGGTTCACAATGGCAAGTATTCACATTATAACCCAAGGAACTCCACACACTAACAAAAGAAGGCAAGTCCGAGCAAGTTGTTAGACTCGCAAGTCTACATAGACTCAAAAAGGGTATGTAGACTTAACTCACAAATGTGAGTAGACTCATAAACTTGTACGAGTTTATGAGCCTACTCGTAAATTTAACAGCCATGGGTCCGAGTTTTTGGAACAAGAGCAATTCTTTTTACATCAAAGTTTCTTCATGAAACTTCACTTTCAATCCAATCAAGCAAAGGAAGAGAAAGTTTTACCTTTCTTTACTTTCACTTTCTCTCGCACTAAATAACTAAAAATTCTTCACACTTTCTATTATATTCTCTTTCTTCTCCTAACTTTCTTTCCTTTCGTATTCTTCTACAAACCAAACATAGTGTAGATGATTTTTTAGGTCCATATGAGGGCAAACAATTATTTTTGTCAATCAATGTATAACAAATAACAAGTCTCAAAATGTAAAAAAAAAATTAAAATAGTCATTGATTGTGCATTTTGTTAGTTAAAATAATCCATCAGACATAAAACCAAGAAAAATGAACTAAAAATAGTTTTCAAATTCAAATACTTGAGAACTACTTCCTCCTATCACATTTATAAACAAAAATCAACTTTTTAGATTCATTGAAAAAGTAATGTATCAAGTCTATATATATGTCAAATACATTAATTATTCAAAGAATAAATTGTTTTTGCTTATAAATGTGACCAGATAGAGAATTTTGATTTAACAAAATGCATGATAAAGGACTATTTTGTAATTTTGTTTCACTATTGCGGTTTTATCTGATCTAGTTAAATTTTGAAGGTCATGAATGTAATTTCAGAAGTGTATCAACTCCAACAACACTCGTTCCTTCTCCATTTCTTCAGACTTGGGCGGAGATTAGAAAAAACAAAAACTTTCAGTTTTCACTCTCCTCTTTGGAAATGGCGGCGAGCTATGTGTGGAGAAAATATGCAGATTATTTGTACACAAAGTGGGAGAAAACCTATCTCTAGGACATGGTTGAACCTTATAGAAGACCTAAATCCTTCACTCCTGTCGTTGCTGCTTATATCGCTGCTTTCTACACGGGAGTTATTGGTGCTGCCATCACTGAACAACTCTACAAGGTTCTATTTCCATTTCAATTTTCTCTTTCTTTTTTCTTTATTTGCATGTCCTTGTTGTTAAAGAGTATCACATCGGATAAGAGAAAGGTCTGACAATGTGTTTATAAGTGGCGTCAATCCTCACCTCTTAACCCAGGACTTTATTAATTTTAAAATGTTGTGATAAAAAAATGTTTAGAATTAGATTTTTATGCATAAGCTTAAAATATAGTGTGAAGTAGTGAATAAATATTATGACTAGACGTCTAGACCCATGAGTAAATTTTAAAAAACGATAAGGGTAGTGTCAATAGCTTTAAAACATGATCGTGTTTGAATCTTTGCAAGAAAAGCTAAGAGAGAGTACAGTGAGAAACTGAGGAATATGAAAATTTCTCATGCCCTTTAAGAAAATTTCACAAAAGGGGTTTCATGACATGAGGGACATGGTCTGCTGTTATAAAGGAGTAAGTTACTCCATTCTCTGTGTAAAGGAGTAAGTCTAAGAGATGCACAGCGCACTGAGAGCAACATGAATCCAAATTTCCGATAATTGACAAATTGTCTAGCTTGTTTATAATGTTTGTTTAATGTGTTCTCTGCTTTCGTTCACTTTATTATAAACATAATTCAGCTCTGTTTGTGTTCTTCCATGCTTGTTTATATGAAAGTAGGCTTGTTTATAAAATGTTCCTTGTTCTTGCCTTAAGTTTATTATTGTTGGTTAATGATAAAAATCACTACTCACCTTTTCCTTGGTAGTTCTCTGTTGTAATGTTTGCTGATGGCATATACCTTGAATCACTTGATAACTGGAAAAAGGGACTTCCATCAAATTCTTCACACCTATGATTGCCAATCCTCTCTCCTTTAATATCAGTCACAAGTGAATATTTCTGTTAGCATCTTACTCTCTCTTGCTTCTCACTTCTCAAATGTGTGGATCGGTTGCCATTTGTCTCATTTCAGAAATTGATTCTGTTTTGCTAATTGTATTGCCACTTGTGCTATTATGAATCATAACATTCCTCTTTTGATTTCATTTATTCATGTTCTTTTGGGCCAACCAATATACTAGTGATGCTTTGAATGGTAAAATTTCAATCTCATCCTTTTGAGGAAACACTGGATTAACACATCACTCTAACACTCTTTCCAACATTCACATTTCTTTTATTGGGTGAAATTCATGTGGGTCCCACTATTTTAGAAATGTTACCCACTAAAAGTCGCTAGACCGACATTAATTTGATTTGATAAGAGAGTTAGTGTTGGAATTCGGAAAGAGAGGTTAGACTGAGTGTTACTAGCACTTCTCTTGACATGTTTGTGCATGGGACATGTCAAATTTGGGATTTTGACAGGTGCAAACTTGCTAGGTTTCACTTATATGCAGTTTAATTTAATTTATGCGTAGGTGTGAGATTTGAGACTAACCTCCTCTACTTTCTAGTGCTAGACTTACTTCCATGGCATTTATCTTAGTCATGTCCAGCTGGTTTTGGAGATGCTATACCATCTCTTGTGCTTGTTGATGTGAGTTAAAATGAAAGAACATGTTAACTTTGAATTAGTAGGATGAGAAGGTGATTTCTGTAGTTGTAGACGTGAGTCAGAATGGAAGGACCTTTTAGTTAACATTAGAATTTCTTTTCTTTAGTTAAGTAAGGATGATAAAATCTTGAATATGATTATAAATTCAAATTTTTATGAAAAATTAATATTACAATTACTGTCTTTCCTTTAGCCAGTGTATCATGAATTATGTTGTCGTGCGGTGCCTGATACCTGTACAAGTATGTGATACATTACCAAAAAGTCCTCCCCCTTTTTGCCGGTTGTGGGTCAAAATTTGTGTAGAATTGGATTTTTATGCATAAGCTTAAGATATAGTATGAAGTAGTGAATAAATATTATGACTAGGACCATTAGTAAATTTTATAAAACGACGGGGGTAATGTCATTAACTTTAAAACATGACAGTGTTTGAATTTTTGCAAGAAAAGCTAAGAGAGAGTAAGGTGAGAAACTGAGGAATATGAAAATTTCTCACGCCCTTAGAGAAATTTCACCCTAATAGGAGACATGGTCTGCTTTTGGAAAGGAATAAGCTACTCCATTCTCTGTGTGAAACCAAAGGTCTAAATCTAAGAGATGCACGTAGTGCTGAGAGAGGACAGACTCAGACTTCGGAAAGGAAAAAAGACTTGTGTGCAGTCATGCAATAACAGAGGTGTAAATGAATCAAAGAACTTCACCACTTTTCCCTTTCTCTTACTCGTAAATTTGAACATTTTTTAGCATCTTCGGTTGCACATGCTTGCTCCCCAACGTAAGATGTAAAGGATTAGGGATCAGAGGGATTCATGTTTTATTACTTTTGTTATCTGAAGAGTTGTCTATCATTCTAATTTTCTTGGACCAGTATCTGTTTTGTACTTACTTCTGGAGTTCAACATGTATCCCACCCACATCACCGATAATTAACAAAGTGTTTAGCTTGTTTATAATGCTTGTTTAACTGTGTTATCTGCTTTCGTACACTTTATAAACACGCAACCAAACATAATAGGGATGAAGAGAAAATAATTCAGCTCCGTTTGTGTTCTTCCATGCTTGTACTGTATATGAAAGTAGGCTTGTTTGTAAAATGGTCATCGTTCTTGCCTTAAGTTTATTATTGTTGGTTGATGATAAAAATCACTACTCACTTTTCCTTGGTAGTTCTCTGTTGTAATGTTTGCTGATGGCATACCTTGAATCACTTGATAACTGGTTACTGATGTGTATATTGCATAGTAATGATAACAATTGCTGATTTTTATTTTACTTTATTTTATACTCGTAATCATGTTGATGTGATATTTTCCATATTTTCGGCTGCAAGTTACTATGTGCTAACTTTAAATGCATCAAGAGGACCTATCTTTGAAATACTAATCTTTATAATGAATTTTGCATTATTATCACAGGAAAAGTACTGGGAAGAGAACCCTGGGAAAGCAGTTCCTCTCATGAAACCAAGGTTTTATGGGGGACCGTGGAGAGTAATGGGGGGTGAGATTCCAAAATACGAGTGAAAAGCTCTTGGGGCATGTTTCATGCTTAGTTCCAATTCATCACATCTCACCACTGTTTATAGTTAAGGACCGTTTGGTGTCACATAAAATGCACTATTGCAATGTAATTCTTTAGCAAAACCCTTTATCATGTCAGAGTTGTTTTCTTTTCTCTTGGTTCATGATATTGCTGGAGAATATATAATTTGATTCTAATGTACATGAACTTGTTTTTATTGCTGAAAAAGGAAAAAAGTCAGAGTTGACAATTACATGCTTATACTCAATGAACTAGAATCCACATAAACTAAATTATGCTAAGGAAAGAAAATACAATAATCTTGATGCTAAGGAAGACTTTATGTGCTTGAAGCCAAATAGTTCAAAATTGCAGTCCGCAACTGCAATTACAGTTTCTGTGATATCTGCAACGACAACACAACTGCAATGGTGGATGAATCTACTATGTTTTTTTTTTTTTGCAGTACCATGGTTTACAGTGTAATTGCAACCACAATTTAAAACCACTGAAAGTAGCTAAACATATAAGCATATTAATCTCATTAAAATATTTCCATCCTTCGAGGAACAGGAGCTCTAATGACCTTCAATATTTGCACAACTTTAGCCATAGTAGGCCTACTTCAAAACAGGCAAAACCTCATCCTCATGATATTCGTTCATCAATTTTGGATCAACACACTCCAAAGCGTTACCATGTTCAAGCAAAACTCTCCCATGATCATTCAATGTATTATAGGCTAAAGTGCACTTTTCCCCCCTAACTTTCAAAAACTTGCAATTTTGGCCCCTAAGTACAAAAACTACAATTTTGGCCCCCTAAGATTTAGCCTATTTGCATCTTTGGTCTTTTTGGTCAATTTTGACTGATTCAACGCCTACGTGGCAGGCCACATGTGTAATTAATTAATTAAAAAAAATTAAAAACCAAAAAATCAATTTTCAAATTAAATCAATTTTGGCCCCCTAAGCTCACTCACGTTGGAGATGCATCATGTGCCATTCCTCTCCAGATTTTTTTTTAATTCAGCTGAATTTTTTTTAATTTATTTAATTTGAAAATTGATTTTTTAGTTTTTAATTTTTTTAATTTATACAATTTATTTACCTTTAATGCAATTAATTCACGGATTTTTTTTTTATGATGGTTTAAAGGTTATTCAAAGGTGATTGACTATAAAAATCGAAAAACTTGCTATATTTTCTTAAATGATTTAAAGCCTACCGTGAGTTTATTTTTTAAGATGGGCTTGATTTGAGCATGTCAAAGTTTATACAATTCATTTACCTTTAATGCAATTAAAGGTATGTGTTTTATTTTTTAAAAAAGAAAATAAGATTTTTTTATGCCAATTTAAGGGTGATTGACTAAAAAAAAGGATAAATATTTCAATTAATACACATCCCGTACATTAATACATATACAATTACTTAAATGTAAACCTTCATTAAAATATACAACTTTGCTTAAAAAAATACAACTTTAATTATTTTTGTAATATATACAAATACAATCGTATATTTTTTTTTTGTTGAGAGGAACTCTACAAATCTTTTTAGTATCCAACTTCAATTATTTTAGCCTCGAGCTTCGATCTTTGAATCAATCTACATAACTGAAACAATATAACAAATCAATAAAATTTAGTCAAAATCAAAGAATAGTTGGTCGAAGAACAACTCACATATATCACCTCTTGCTAAAGAAGAAGAAAAAAATGTAATAAAAGAGAGGCAAAGAGGGTCTAAAAATAGAGGGAGATAGAAAGAAAATATACCACCAATAATAAGCCTCAAATCAATAAAAATAAGCAATAATTAACAAAATAAGTTGGAATGTTTCTCTCACAATAAGGAAGATTGTCTTTGTTTATATCTTTCACAAACCACGTGTGAACAATTCGTGATTGTCATGTGGTTGTAAAGAACTATGAAGAACAAAAGTAGATATACAAATATAAACAAAAAAAAGTAAATAAATCAACCATGATTTGACAATGGATATGTAATATCCCGCTTATTAGTTCAAGATATTTTACCCGTCAACTCGCCTTATGCGCGTATTAGACTGAGGGGCAGTTTGGTAATTGCATGTAGGGGCTTTATAAGGGGTTTTAAACCCAAACCAACTCATTTTGTTGGTTGCTCTCTCTCTCTCTTAGTTACAAGGACAGAATCTGTCCTCTCTCCCTCCCTTGAAGCTCAGCTCTCTCTTCCCCTCCATCAATTCAATCCTCCCAACTTGGTGAAAGATCATCTTGCATGTTAGAAGCTTTGGTTGATGTAGTAGATAGCAAGCTAACACTCACTCATTCAAGTTTCTTCCTTCTCATCCTTTAGAGTGGATCAAAACCAACCTTGTGTGTGTGCATGTCACTAGATTTCTGCAGGTG
>Ga0228710_1004039_pt1 | contig 23161 bp, 10 predicted proteins | sample MedpolnodulmetaG_FD_177995 | JGI IMG/M metagenome (GOLD analysis project Ga0228710, IMG submission 177995) | Root nodule microbial communities from Medicago polymorpha collected in Santa Monica, California, United States - pink nodules | ecosystem: Host-associated > Plants > Roots > Nodule...
CTACATAACAAAAGAAAATATTATCCTACATCCCAACAATTATACTCATACCCCTATAAATAATTGAGGCCCCCATAAATTGGAGGCTCGGCTCCGTAGAGCTCCTTGCGCATGGCAAGGAACGGCCCTGCTTACCGGAGCTTATATATTGAACTAAAAGTGAAAACAACGGGGACAATTACATACCTGTACACAACAAGATACCTTGCCCAGAACATTGAAGGCATTTCATTGTTCCGTCCTTGTTCTTGCCCCTATCAACTCTAACCTTCGTCGAAAGTCTTGATGGTTCTTCCCACCGATTTTCCCCGAGGAGGAAAACTCTTGGATGGGATGCTTCTGTTTCTTGGTCAACTTCTCCCACGACTTTTTGCTGAACCTCTGAAATTTCTGTCACAGAAGCAACTGCAGCTCCATTTTCAACTTCCTAGAACTCACAGATTGATAAAGAATCAAATACAAATGGTTCATATCTTGTCTCTTCATTGTTTTAGAACTACAAAATCTACTACTCCTAGGCTTGCACCTAAAAGCTTAAACTTTTAGGATAGTGAGTCCTTGATAACTGTCAAATAATGAAAACAAATTTGTGCTCTATCAAAATTAAAATTTATGTTCTATAAAATCTAAAAGATTTTTTTTTCATATGTTGAGGTCTTGCATATATTTTGTGTTCCTTGTTCAGATTTCCATCAAGACTAATCCCTTAGAGACATGGCATCTATCATCTATGAAACACTAACAAGACATGGACATCTGACACGATACCAACGTGTAGATACTAATAAGAATTTAAGAAAATATAAGTGATTCAATGTGACCACATGTGCTGGTGTTGTGTAGGTGATGGACACTAACGTGTGTCAGACACCAAACATGTATTCAATGTAAAGTGTTGTTGCTACATAGCATGGGATTAATACTACTACTGTTTTTCAGACGACATATTTAAGAGTAACTACAAAAATCTGGTTGCATGTTCTCCGTACTCAAGAGCAAAAAGTACAACTTATATAACAAACATACCTTCGGTAAAACAGTAGCAGATTTTTTGGTTTCATTTACACTATCTATATCCGTAGTCCTTATATCCAAATATAGCCTCTCAAGAAGTTTAGATGTCATGATCCCGTCTTCAGGGAAACCCAATGAAGACTGTTAAACAATATAATATAACCATCAAAATCATCACAATTAAAAACTCCAAAAATAGCATTGCATATAGAAAACGCTATAATAGTACTACAGAGTGCATGCTTGGACTGATGATGGCGTTGGCAGAACCACGGTAAGTCAGCCTGATTTTGACAAAAACTACACTTTGTTGAACTCACCGTCAATCCAAACATACAGTGAAATAATCAGTTTGTAACATAAATAAATCCAAGATAATTATTGTTCTCTTCACAGTTCACATCAAAGCTTCATAAATTATTCAAAAACAAAGACTAACTTGCCAAGTCTTCACAGCACGCTCGGTTCCGCTTGAGAAGCTGGAGAATTCCATGTCTTCCTCCCCCGAGTAAAACCCCAATTTTAGCAATGCTTCCTGTTGTAGCAAAAAAATAACATTTCACAGTGCATCAACTACTACAGAATCATAAACACAAATCAAAACATATCAATTCAATTAGACTGTATAATTATTTATAATTAACAAAAGCGGAAATCGAACCTGCAACTTTCGAACCTCTTCTCCTTCAGAACCTGTTCGCAAAACGGTCCTCTTTTCAATTGTAGCAGCAGGTTTCTCAACAACCACAATCTCCTTTACATGTTCAACAGATTCCTTCTCCACTTCCACTTCCACTTCCACTTCATCTTCCTTTTCCTCCTCAAGCACTAACCTCCTCTGACTGGAACCACTCTCAAGAACCAAATTCTTATCCTTCAACACCTGCAACAACGGCGCAACCGCATCGGAAACCGAGGTAGACGAAGATGAAGATTGAATTTGAAGTTTAAGTTCGGAAATCTCTCTGAGAAGCTCATCGCGTTCACGATTCCATCGATTCTCCTCGCGAATCCACCGTTGCTCCTCGCGAAGCCAACGCTGCTCTTCGCGGAGCCAGCGGTGTTCTTCACGATCGGGAATGGAGCAGTGAGAGATTAATGATTTGAATTTATAGGAGGGAAAATGAGGTTTGAGAAATGGGAGGGTTTTGGTGGGGAAGGAGAGTGTGGAATTCACACTTACAGTGACGGTTATGGGAATGGTAGTAGGTGTAGAGAAAGACATTGTGAAACAGCGGGAATTGGAGAAAAGAAGCCATGAGATTGTGGATATTTCCGTATTCTTACAAAGATATTTTTGCTAGATGCTTATCTTCCCAGTCACTAGCACTTGAGAAAATTAAAATTAAATTTTTAGTATTAGTATTAGATTGATTTAGTACCAAGTAGCGGGAAATCAACTGGATTACCGATAGATTAATTAATAAAAAAATTGTTCTAATTACTTCATCCATCTTATAATCTTGTATTTACACCTAAATATACTTATTTTGTTGGTTGACCTCGAAATATAGGTGATCGAACTTTAGGCGAGGAAACCTCTCATCTAATGGAGGGTTAGGTAAATAGTGACGTAGGTGGGCAAAGAAAAATGGTTCTTTCTCGAGTCCATTGTCTGAGTCTCTAGGTCGTGAAGACCTCACACTTAACAAAACTCATTTTTCATGTTCGTAGCACCACTGAATGTAAATCGGGACGAGTGAAGAATGATTTTTTTAGCAGAGTTGCGCATCAAAGACTATGTCAATGGATCATATCATGGAGAATAAAACTCAGAGTTGAACATGAGACACCATAATCCCTTCAACATGAGAAAGTTACGCAATAATCCACAATGGGTAAAAAGGAACCAAGATATGGCAATCATTGTTAATAAAAGTCAACCAATTACTGCATTGGTGACGCCTCACCATGTTCACCCACTTCATATACAAAAAAAAAAATACATTCTACTCCTTATTCTCCACATAGTATTTTTGTCACGACTAACTCTGGAGCATCTACCGGTGAATTAAACTTTCTTAATTTGGAGTTTGTTTATTTTTTTTCTTTGTTGTGTAGGAGAGGATAAACATAAACATTTCTCAATGCCCTTGTATGAAGACAGTGTAAAGGTGCAATGTGTGTGCACACACATATATCAGCCTAGCAAATGAGTTAAAACTTAGATAAAATAGCAAATATATCAATTAATGCATGCGTGCACACACACACGTGTTTTTGTGCAAGTTTATGTTGTATATGAAGGTGAGAAAAACACAAGAAAGGGGGTTGAATTGTGTTAGCTTTTTCTTCTTTTCTCGTACTGAAGTCACTGATCAGAAGCAGATAGAGTTCAGCTTCTGAAGTGATAATCAGAATCTAGTTGCAGCGGATAAAACAGAGAGAGAGAGAGAGAGAGAAGAAAGACACAAAGCAATTATACAGGTTCCTTCCACAAACCGGAAGTAGTCCTGTCCCCCTTGCACTTCCAAGGAGAGTTCACTAAGAATATAATATCTGATTACAACTGCTCAATGGTACAACTAGCACGAGACTTCAAATTACTCAAGCACAACTACAAGAGATTTCCTATGCTCCTGAACACAGTCAAGAGACTTCCAATACTCAAGCACAACTGCAAGAGACTTCTATTCAAACATAATTACAAAGAAATATGTTTGAAGTTGAACACTTGATATACAATCAGTGGTGTTCACAATACAAATCAGATACAGACTCTTTAAGACTCTAGAACTTTTAAGATATGAAAGTTGTTGAGAAATTATAGGTGAACTTTTGATGCAGAACAATTTCAGCAGAGTTTACCACTTGTAAATTGTTGTATAAGTCTTGTATATGTGTGTTTTCAAACAGCAGGTCTTCACTCCTTTATATAGAGGTGTGAAAGATACGTTGGAAATTGCCAGCACATTAAAAAAAAGTTGTTTGAAGCTTGTTCAAAATCACCAATGATCTTTTGCCTGATTTGGTTAATGTCTTATGAAGGATCAATTTCAAATCCATTCCAAGTCTAGAGGAACACTGATCCAAGCATAACTGTTTTTCTTGTCCTGTTGCAGGGTCAAAACAGAGTAGTGGAGATAGTGGTTGTAACTTCGTACAATTGTCCTTTGTCAACTCTCTCAAACGAAAAAGCATCAAATGCCTTCAAATCCATTTGAATTAGCTATTGCTTTGTTCTTCCAGTCTTCTGCAATGCTAGACGAGATTAAATCATATGAACAGCCTTTGAAGCTTTAATTCTCTAAGCTTCAGATGATCTTCAGTTCTTCTGATGTAAACTGCTTCTGGTGATCTTGCTTCTGATGAGATGCTTCTGATGACGTCAGATTTTCAGGAGCACTTTGTCTTCAGAACCTCTTTTCTTCAGATGCTTCAAGTTTCCTTCTTGTTGATTCAATTGCTCTCATTTGTTCTTTCAAAACCTATGCTTTAAAGATAGACACTAAATTTTGTATATGGTTCTGCACACTTGAACAAATATTAGCAAATCTAATTGATGACTTTTAATACCTTGTTATCATCAAAACTCAAAAGGTAATGTTAAACACATGTTGTTCCAACAGTATAGGGATGTTCTTGGAATTTTATTTCAAGAGAAGCTCTGTCACCAAACTACCTTTTGTGAGCAAATTGGCAAACTATCAAATCAACGATGAAAGAAATACACAATTGGGAGGTCAAACGAATAGCTTGAGCTCTTTCCAAGAATATATTAATGACTAATCAACTCTTCGGGAATAGTGAAACTGTACAACGAAATCCACTACTGACGATGACTATGAGTTGGGTTTCCAACCGACCATGAAAGGTTTGACCTCGGGACAAGCTTCGCATAAAAAGCAAGTTTGAAAACATGCACCGAACAACGGTACAAACAAATTAAATGCTTGGAAACAAACACACAGTTGAGACGAAAAGCTCACATAAAAGAACCTCGACATGTTGGCAAAACGCCTAAGCTATGATAGCCAAGTCAAGTTGGTACATATCCTTCTCTATACGACGATCTTAAAAATTCCATGTATCAAACAATATCATGACACATGTTTAAAACATATCGACATTTACATATACAATTACATTATTGTTTCCAGCTAACACGGTAGATTATCACGTCAAAGGTGAGCATATTTATAAGTCGACTCCTTTGTCACCATAATAATACTCATTTCACAACCTATTAAGGAAGGTCTCATTCTTTTTTTTTTTGTGTAAACATGGTATCTCCGTGCGCGCAACTTTGTCGACTAATCCCTCAACCCTTGTGGGACCTAAATGGGTGGCAAACTCTCCTAAAAGTTTAACGCGTATATGTCCAAGACAAATTCAAACCAGAACTTTAGTTAAGTTAAAAGAGACTCGTAGTATCTTTTTAGACAAGTACGTCTCACTCTAACATAACATCCTTCTTAAGTTTACACTCACTTGTGTGCGAGAGAGTCTATTTTAAATGCACTTTTAGTCAGATTTCAATTTTTTCTTTTTAATTAAAAGTTATTATTATTGGTATTTAATTTATTAGTTTATTATTTTTAAAATATTTATATTTATTAAAAGAAATGTTTAATGACATGGAATATAGTTTGTCCATTTGTACTATACCACGTCATTAATGAGTTTGATATGCCGGCAAAAACTCCAATAAAATGGGGGACTCAAATCCATAAAAATATGAAATTGCAGATAGAAAACATGACTTTTAAAATAGGGGGACTAATTTATAGTTTTAGTCTCTTATTTTTCTTTTTCTTGTAAAAAAAAAAACAATAGAGGGACTAAAACTATATTTTTTTAAAAATAGGAGACTGCATTTAAGCCTAAAATATTTTACACTCCATCTTTGACTCCAACCAAACACCACCCTCTGTAAAATTTATTCCATCGTTGTGAGTTCCCCCAGCGTTTCCCGCTTCACCACCGATTCATAATTTCTCAAACAACAATCTGAACTTCACAGTTTTCTGATACAAGCTCCAAAGTCCACGACCAACTGAATCTCACTCAATATTAACGCATTCACATTCACAACAATGGATCTACTCAACCAATACACTGACAACGACAACGATCCAGACTCACCGCCTCAAAACCCTAATTCACCGGAAAACTCTCCACCTCGTCTCCTCCCTTCCCGTTCCGCCGCCCCCAAAGTCGACGACACCATGCTCGCTCTAACCGTCGCCGACCCCAAAACCCTCTCCAAACCCATCGACCCAACTCAACACCTTATCGCCTTCAACCCTACCTACGACCAGCTCTGGGCCCCGATTCAAGGCCCATCTCACCCTTACGCTAAAGACGGTTTAGCACAAGGTATGCGTAACCACAAACTCGGCTTCGTAGAAGACGCTAATATCGAACCTTTCCTCTTCGATGAACAGCATAACACCTTTTTAAAATTCGGTTATGCTGCTGATCCGTCTGCTTCGAATTACGTTGGTGATTTCGATGCTTTGCAGAAGAATAATGCTGCTTCTGTTTATAATATCCCACACCGTGAACAGAAGAAGCGGAAGATTGAATCCCTTAAGAAGAAAGAAGAAAATGATAACGAAGAAGGCGAAAGTAACAACGACGAAGAGGGTGTTGAGATTGAGAATCCGGCTTCTGAGGCGTGGTTGTTGAAGAATAAGAAGAGTCCTTGGGCTGGGAAGAAGGAAGGTTTGCAAGGAGAGTTAACTGAAGATCAGAAGAAATACGCTGAGGAGCACGCGAAGAAGAAAGGCGAAGAAAAAAGTGGTTTTGGTGGTGAGAAAGTCGAGGCTGTTAAAGATAAGAGTACTTTTCATGGGAAAGAGGAAAGGGATTATCAAGGTAGGTCTTGGATTGCGGCTCCGAAAGATGCTAAGGCGAGTAATGATCACTGTTATATACCAAAGAGATTGGTACATACTTGGAGTGGACATACGAAAGGGGTTTCCGCGATTAGGTTTTTTCCGAATTCGGGTCATTTGATTCTATCTGCTGGTATGGATACGAAGGTTAAGATTTGGGATGTTTTCAATACTGGCAAATGTATGAGGACTTATATGGGTCATTCCAAAGCTGTTAGGGATATTTGTTTTACCAATGATGGAACTAAGTTTTTGAGTGCTGGTTATGATAAGAATATTAAGTATTGGGATACCGAAACGGGGCAGGTTATATCGACTTTCTCCACTGGGAAGATCCCTTATGTTGTGAAGCTTAACCCAGATGAGGATAAGCAGAATGTTTTGTTGGCTGGTATGAGTGATAAGAAGATTGTTCAGTGGGATATGAATACAGGTCAGATAACTCAAGAGTATGATCAGCATTTAGGGGCAGTGAATACCATAACTTTTGTTGATAACAATCGGAGATTTGTTACTTCCAGTGATGACAAGTCCCTCAGGGTATGGGAATACGGTATTCCGGTAGTTATAAAGTATATCAGTGAGCCACACATGCATTCTATGCCTTCCATTTCACTTCACCCCAATGCAAATTGGCTTGCCGCGCAGAGTTTGGATAACCAGATACTTATTTATAGCACAAGGGAGAAGTTTCAACTTAACAAAAAGAAGAGGTTTGCTGGACATATTGTTGCTGGATATGCTTGTCAGGTAAATTTTTCGCCGGATGGACGTTTTGTCATGTCGGGAGATGGTGAGGGTAAGTGTTGGTTCTGGGACTGGAAGAGTTGCAAAGTCTTCAGAACTCTCAAATGTCACGAAGGCGTTACCATTGGTTGTGAGTGGCATCCTCTGGAACAGAGCAAAGTAGCAACGTGTGGCTGGGACGGGTTGATAAAGTACTGGTAAGTACACTCTCATGCTGTGCCATATATAATTACATAATCTTATATAGTATGTTGTTGTTTGAAGCATGCCTCGCTGTCAGTTACTTGTTGCATGCCAGATTTTCTGTTACCATTTTGATAGAATTTTGTGTATATTATTCAGTTCAAGCCAATATAGGTTTCTAGTTTATTTTCCTCATAACACATATCTTAGCTTCTTTAGATTGCATCAAATTATAGTGTCATGATAGTCATCATCAGTTTATTGGTCCAAGAGTCTAGCGGGAAACACGGGAAGGTGTTTTAGTAGAGATTTGTGTAAAATTTTATCTGGTGAAGTCACCTGAGTCCTTAGACGATCTTCATTTTGGCAACCTCTAGCTTTTAGGAAAATAATCCCTGTTATCTACAGTAGTCTGACACTTGTGTAAGTACCGTCTCTTGTCTTCCTAACACTTTCTTCTACACTGTCAATGAGTGTGAAAGACACTGTGCCCTATGGCCGGCATGGATAGCTTGTTTTAAGCTTGCTCCTATTCAAGAAAAGAATGTTCTATTTCTGCTGAATATTTTGACTTGGAATGAGAGTTCCATGGCTATTTAACTCCTGTCATTTGTATATTAAGGTTTTTGACATTCAACAAACTGCCATTTTCATCCCAACCTTGGCACACGCTTTCACATTAATCTCTATACAAAGAAACCCGAAAAATATATCCCTAACCTGTGAAATTTTTTGTCGCACTGGTCATGCAATTTAGGGGTCTTTGTTAGTAGTAAGTAGTTATATTACCAGTAGTGGTACTATCACGTGTGATGGCAGGATAGCTGAGACGACATACACACTGTGACCCCTTATTCCTGCGAGCTACGTTCAGCAGGAACGGTGTTTGTGGCCATGAATCACTGCCAAATTGCGATGAAATCGGGCGCAGTCACTCTCCCTCGTCCGCCTTCTAGGGTTCGTGGGTGAAATCTCACAAATACCCATATTTTTAAACTGCTTTGTTTAATTTTAGGGGTATACCGGTCAATGCATGTTTTTAAAGTTGCCAGTTTATTTACTTGTATTCGCGAACATATTTTTTCTGGTTACAAAAAAAATTCTTCTCCTTCATCGTGGAACTTTGTTCTCCCTGCGCAAAGCTTTCTTCTGCGCATAGCTACAAAGCTGTGTTGCCTTCTGAACGAAGCTACGAAACTGTTCTTCTCTGTGTTGTTGGTTTTCCTACCTTCTTCTGCATGCAAAGGAGACTGCCATGTTCTTCTCTGCTCTGTTGGTTTTCTTTACTATGTTCAGTTTGTTGTTAGGTATTAAGGTGTTGATTTTTAATGTTAGTAGCAAATGGCCAATGTTAATTATAATTATTAAGTATGATTGCCCCCTTTAATTGTGTATTTTTCTATTTTTGAAATTTTACGTATCCTATTGGGATTTATGTTTAGTTTGTTTACTGGTTTAGTCATCACAACATTGCCTATCCCGCTATACTATCCAAGATTAACAAGATAGATAAGTAGTAAGACACATGCTTGTTTGGCACATTTAATGCCACATGGACTAACACTCATTACCAAGGTATCAAGTCTTCAGAAAGGACTTGGATTTGCCTTTCTTAGACGCCAACAAGCAGTTAACATGGCAGATTAGGCACCTTTTTTACCACTAGTGGGGACCTTAAACAGAGGGGACTAACGAGACCAATAGAAATAAGGTCAAGGATATTTTTTGTGTTTCATTAATATAGGAACTACTGCAAAGGTCATTGCCAAAGTTTCCAACAAAAGTGGTTGTTAAATTATTTAATGTTCTAATAATACATTTGGATAGTTATTGGAATTAGGATGTGAATAATGCATTTGATTTTGGTTAAAGAATCAACCCCCTTTTCTAAATCATGATAGCCATAGTGTCAAACTATTGAGTTAACTCATAGAATCCTTCAAGTTTATGATTTTAGGTATCAAAATTGACTTAACTCGCCTACAATCGCTTTCATTATAAACTCAGGCAGTTTTACGAAGACTCGTATAAATACAGCAATGATACGACTCCATAATGCACAGACACTAATCTCTTAGTTGTAGCACTCAACTCCAATCACTTTTATGTTTTCTGGTTCATGACTACATAAGCAAACCTATGGTTGCAAGTATGCAACATACCCAAGAGGCCAACGAGATGATTGCATTCAATTCCGTTGAGCTGAAACCTAGAACTACCAAGCTGAATCCAGCTCCTCAATGGATTTGCTCATTTTCATCCTTTTGAGTGTGGCAGCCAGCCCACTAAAATAACATTGAAGGAAAGATAAATTCTCATCTTTAGTATTGTCTGGTCTGATCTGGAGCTGTGGTCCCACCTTGGTTTAATTTATTGGTTGCTTACAGACTTATAAAACTTTGCTATTGTGGTTTGCTTTAATATTAATTTAGATTGTATTTGTTTTGCACATAGTATTAAACTGTATTCAGCAATCAGGGTCGATGCTTTAAATATTATCTTTGAGTAGAGTTTACGTGACAATTTTGTTGTAAAATGTTTTCAAGCTAAACACTATCAGTATCTTAAGTTGTTAACACACCATATGATATATTTTGCTATTCCATAAGTTAGAATTTGACATATTGATCCTGCTATGATTCCTTTCACCGGAATCAATAGAATTTTGCAATATTCCTTTCCTAATCCTGATAGATTACAAGGTGTTCAAGGCTCCTCCGACAGTATATCGTGTATACTATTTTGGCAGTTGTTGCATATCTTTTTTATTTGAATTTTAATAAGATAAGATTCTACATATATCAATGTTTATATTCAAACAGACACACAATTCTTAGTCCCTTTTGCTTTCATTCTTTATAAATCATGCTACCAACACCATTTGACTTTGAACTACCACAAATATCCATAATTGTACTCAAACAAATTGTGCTTTGGACCAAGCTGTGTTCAAACATGAACTCAAACACACTTATTAATTCAAGTTTCTGGATATAGATGTTTATTGACATCAATGTCTTTATGTTGGATTGCAGGGACTAGGTCTGTTCAATGATGCCTGTTGCTGGAACTAAGTAGCAGAAGCAAGGTAGACAAAACACCGCTTGACGACTAAAGGAGTAGCAACATAGTGGATTCACTTGTTGATATGGTCTTCCTCGGCTCAATGGCATTAAATGAATATTATCATGAGATTTTTCTTATACCGATCAAGACACTGTCGCCAAGCATTGTGTGCTAATTGCACTTTTGAAGTACCATATCAGAGTTTTTTTTTTTTTTAAGATGTTTTAGTCTTTTGTATAATAGTAACTTAAGTTAGATATTCATCAGTTTGACACTTTAATTTAGCTTTGCGCTTGGAACTGTCAATAATTTTGTTGGGATTTTTGTTACTACATGGTATGAAAAGGTATGGTTGATCAATATGATCCTCTATGACTATGGTGTTTTGGTGATCTTTAATACGGCTATTTTTGGTGAAGTACTCCCCCTTTCAATTTTCACATTATGTTCTGATTCCATTGTTAATGCTTGAATAGGAGCCTTTTGCCAAGCCATCAGGTATTCACCCCTCTCCCCTATGGTGTGGCTAAGATATCTCCAGCTGTAGTGCGTACCCTACACTTTGTCTTAGTAACAAAACCATCTGAAGCTGAATATGCTGAGCAAGATACAGGGAGTTAGTTGCCACCGACCATAAATCTAGGATTCTTAATACAAGGAAAACATCTACGTTTACTGAACACTTATTGAATAAATTAAATTTATATTTAAATTTTTTTCAAATTAAATAATTTTAAAAATTTTAAAAAAAATATTTTTTTATCAAAAAAATAATCATTGATACTATTAAATTAATAACTCTTGTGGTTTCTCGAAACAGAAATGATAAATAGACACAAATTTTTTAACACAATACAGACACTATAGGTAATTTGGATATTTCAACCTTAAAACAAGGGTAGTTATGTAAATACACCACAACACTCTCCTTCCTCTCTTCTCTGTGTGTGCTGTTCTTTCCCATTCTTCCACCATCTCATCACAGCCACCACCACCACCCTTTCAACAACGACTACCACACTTGTACGATCGTCGTCACTAAAATCGCCGTCCTCGAGAACGAACGTGAATCACAAATATAATCAAAGAAAGACATGAATACGAGATTTGGAGTGAAAGAAAGTAAGACCACAGCAAGAGGTGTTGGTGATGATGTCGCGGCGGTGGAGGTCTAGATTTGAACGAAAGATGAAAGATTGCCCGCTAATGATGACGATGGTGGTTGTGAGGGTGAGAGTTCAGGCGGTAGAGAGAGACAGTGGTTGGAGGGTGATAGGTTGCGGTGTTGTGAATGCAGGTTCGAGGAAAGGGATGTCAGTGGTGATCGTAGATGGTCAAACGACAACAGTAGACGATAGCCGGAGAGAGAGGAGTGGTGGTTGGTTGGTGAGAGATGAGAGAGAAAGCAAGCAACATGGGAGGGAGAGAAGAGAAAGAAAGAGGAAAAATAAATAATACTATTCCATAGTATTCTATACGGTGGTGTCTAATTTGCGTTTAAAATTTTGTGTTCATTTATCATAGCTCCACAGAGGAATCCTCTTTGCGCCTTCTATGACTACGGCGAGGAGGCGAAGAGCTTCTACGACTGTGGTGAGGAGGCGGCAAATCTTTGTCGCGCCTACATGGTGGTGATCGGATGGTACTGCCTTCATCATAATCACTTGGATGTTTGCCTCTGTTTCGCGGCAACATTGTTGGTACGGAAACAACGTCTGCTGCAACCGTCGGATTGGCATTTCGCTGGTTACCCTGTGCAACTTCTATCTACGTTGCATTTTCCATTTGAATCTTCTCTTGATTCTGCTCCACCAGTCCAAGTCTCTCATTTTGTTGATGTTGTTCATTTGGAGTTCGTTAGCATTGGTAAAGCCAACAGTTGAAGACGGTGGAGGAATCTATGTTGTGACGTTCTGGTTATGTGTCTGGTTCGACGGTGAAACGAAATATGGTGGAACCGTCGACGTTGGAATCCAAGTTGTGGGTCTGTCGACGTTTTCCTAACTACGCCTCTTTATTTCCTTCCCCTCTCTGCTAGAGCCGATCCTAGGACTTTTTATGCCCCAGGCCAACTAAAATAATAGATTCTCTCTCTTAACCATATTATTATAATTGTTTTGTTTGTGCACAATGGGTGGATTTTGAAAGAAAAAAAACTTGGTAGATCAAGGAGAAGAAAAGTCGTGACAACTTGATCACCCCTCCGAATTGTTTAATTTCACTTTTAGCAAAATAAGTGATTTTCAAATATCTTCAGTATTCTTTCGTTTGTTTTGGTGATTTCATCGTCTAGCATGACTTTGTTTATTTTGATTTCCCGTCTTTGTGCGGTGTATTTTTAATTTCTCGTCTTAATGTGGTGTTTATTTATTCAGATCGAAAGATTATATTTGATCAAATGTAGATTCAATAAATGACTTTTGAGTCGACAATGTTGCAGATCAGAAAACATGTCCTTTGGTGACTTGAATATAGTCATATTTGTAAGCATATGCACTATACTGTTTTATGCTATTGACATGAATGATGTAGTTTGTTCGCAGATTCTTTTTTTTTTTTTTTTAGTGACTTTGAATTTGTATTGTATTGATATACTATATCAATTTGAATTAATGAATCTCGTTTATTTTATCAACAAAAAAACACAAGTAATCTATATCATATATTTAAATTAAAAAATCAATTTGAATATTAAATAAATCACACACAATTATTTTTCACTCATTATCATGAAATAAACATGACTTTTAAGTCATAAATTTCAATCACAAACAACACAACCAATTCCATGAACCACTTATGTATCTTACAAAGAATACATATCTTTCTTATTTTCATGTATTAAATATGACTTTTTGAGTCGTGTATGTCATATGAGAATGAATATTATATATGTTAAAAATACAAAGTGATTGTAAATGTTAACCCTTATTATATTTATTTATTATATGTATCAATTATATATCAAATAGTTGTTTAAATAACCGCATACAATTTTGTAATGTTCTAATATAGATTACATCGGTTGTCACTTTAAAATTAGATGAAAAACATTAACAACGTTGGTTTTTTTTTTTATCTCTCATTTGTCTTGATCTATATTTTATCGTCCCTCTAACAATTAACATACACCTTTATAAAAAAATAAAAAAATAGTATTACTCTAAATATTTATACATACTGCATATTTTACTAAAAATCTGTTGTGCTCCTTTAAATATAGGGCCGTGGGTGGTCGCTCATTTTGATTATGCATAGAGCCACGAGTCTCCCTCAGCACTAGCCACCCGTTGAATTTTATCTAACAAATATTGAGATCAATTTGATAGTCACAAATGAATTGATTACAATACTTTTTTTATTCTACATGTTAAATTTCTGAAATGACCAAAAGTTTATACTTTTCTAAATATTTATTTTTAACTTTTCTAATATATAGATCATTTTAACTTTTTTAATATTTTTATCAAATTGTTGATACTCAAATAAATTTAAATTCAATTTTCAATTAAAAAGATAACAAAATTAAAGTTTATGATTCATCATATTCATATGCATCATTTCATTTATCTAATAATCGACATTAATATATATGTAAGGTAGTTTAATTAATAAGAAAACTCACAATAAACAATTATGGTCCAGTCATTAATTGAAGGGGATGTGTTTATGCATTGTGACATGACTGCGAAAACTAGATATTTTGGTCCTGGTTCGTCATATACTCTTAAAAACCACCTTTTCTATTAAGGAGCACTCGTGTTTAGTGGATTGTGGACCAATGTATACTCTAAAAACCATTTCGCATTTGTGTTTGAGAGGTTGTGGACCACCATATTCCCTTAAAAATACTTCGCCTTTAAGCAAGACTCGTGCTTAGGATTGTGAACTTCAAAGTGAATCATTTAGGACAACGACAAATATAGAGGTCAAAGTTCCACGAGACCAGCGAGTGGGCGCCATATATCGTAAACCAGAAAGATAGTCGTGTCATTCTCATATCTATATTATAAAAACATTTGTCTTCCTTCAAATTAAAAGTACACGTGGCATCTTTATGTTTCTCATCTTATTTAATGCTTTCTTATCATCCAATCAAAATAGGATCATGACTCATTTGTTTTTCATGAACCAATCAAAATGGAACATGACTCATTTGTAAATTAACTCATGTTTTTTTTCCTATATATAGAAATTCGTTTTTCATCATTTTCGTTTTTCTCCCATAAAAAAAGTACTAAAGATTAAGGTCCACCTTTGGACCGGTCCATATCTTGAACGACTAGAGGTCACTCATGAAAATCTATATTAAGCAACTAAATATTAAATCTCCCATAAAAAAAGTTAATTAATAAATATTTACTCAATTGGAAGGAAGAAAGTTCAATCAGATTTGCACAAATCATGCAAGTTTCCTAAGAAGTCAGTTGGTTGTAAGATTAACCTTGCACCTTGTGAAACATGGTTCAAGACTTGGCATGGAGGAAATGGAAGAGGAACCAAATATTTGCACAAATCATCAAAGAATATATTAAGAAACTTTTTTCTCCTAAAAATATACATCAAGGAATAAAAAATCTAAATATTATATCAAAAACTGTATATTTAATTATTTAAAATTTAAAATATTGTCATCTTTTAAATCATGAAAATATGTTAGATCCATTTCAATAACCTTTTAATTTGAAATAAATATAGAATGAAGAAAATTATAATATTGGAGAATGCCTTGACAAAAAAAATTACTTTTTGAAGATTAAGGTTGAATTATATTATTCTTTTTAGGGGAATGTTGAATTATACTTATAATTGTTTGGAAGTCAATGATATTTATTTATTTTATGTGATTTGAAAAATTAATGAGCGAAATGTAAGGTTTTTTCTATCTATAAAATGAAAAAAATAAAAACAAAAAATATTGATAGCATCTAAACTAGGCACAAGATGTGCAATTTTTTTTTTTGAAAAATCACAAGATGTGCAATTAGAGATAAAAAAAAACATAGTTGATGTAATTTAATAAGGAAGCGATAATTAGTAGAATCAATGTTTATATTCAAAGCAAAAAGTTTTTTATTTTTCTCTATAAGGAATGATTTTGTGGTGTATAAGAGTATTGATCAAGTTCGTATTATTTCTTTCCAAAAAAAAAAAGTTCATGTTATTTGTAGAAGCAAAAATATTAAAAACAATGGTGATAAGAAGGGTCAAAGAAAAACGTTTTATTTTATTAAATAAGGAATGGTTGAAAGAATTAATGGTGCATAAAAAAAATATTATTTCTATAGATATTGATTCTAATTTCCCCATTCTTCACACAATTATGATATTGAACTAAAGAAGTCAAAATTCTTTCCATTTTTATTGTATTTTTTGGTTTTAAACAATGCTCAATATTTTGTCAAAAAAATTCTCACCACTCTCATTTTTTTCAGTGGGTCAAAAACCAGTGGGTCAAAAACCAATAATCTGTAAGTTTGGTTGTCCGTCTTTCATTTGTTTTTGATGTATCAAACTCAAAATATCTATTGTCACCGCTAGATATGGTGATGATGGATGTATTTTTCTACAAGTGTATTAATTTTTTATTTTATTATTATTATAGTTAATTTATCTTATTCGATTAGTACACATGTTTTTGTCTTCATTTTCGGTTATTGAAGTGTCAACCAAGTACATAATAAGAAATAGTACAAAAAATATTGGGAAGAAGAATGTAACAAATAGTATGAAAAATATTAGGAGGAAGAGAGAAATAGAAGGAAAATTAAATGAGGTGTTGAATGAGTGTTTGAGGATAATTGGTATTCAAATATAAAGGTTGTTAAAGATATAATTTTATGAGTAATGATATTTGAACAACTATTTTAGACAACTTCTTTGTTCTCACTTTTCACTTGTCAAAAACAATAAAAAGAGAAAAAGGAAGAGAGAGAATAAAAACATAATGTATGTAAGAGAGAGAAAGTCGACAAAAAGTTGTCATAAAGTAGTTGTAGAAATATAATTTCTCTAATTTTATTCATTAAATCATGATAAAATAAAGTACGTGAATGTGAAGTAACTCTTTTTGTTTTTATTTTTGTGTGAACCCTCTAATTTTCATATGAATAGATTTGTTAATAATCTAGAGGATTAACTAAAAAATCTTTCATCGTCCATTAGCTCACCTTCATACAGCTAATGGATTCTACAACCAAATTAGGTCATCAAAATAATGCAAGAGACGATTATGTCTTGACAATAATAAAAAACCTATAACTAAATCATTGAAAATAATAAGTAAAAACTGGTACAATTATATCTATCACAATCATTAAAAAAAATTGATGCACTCACAACAAATATTTTGAAGCATAGTGATATAGAGACTAAATTTTCAAATTTATATTTTGGAACTAAAAGATGCTTTTATTTTTTTTCCTAGCAACTAAATTGAGTATAAATTTTTATACAAAACTAAATTTTGTCATCACTCAAAATTCATTTTCTTAAAAAAAAAAAAAAAACCTATAAACGTAAATTTTACAATATCATATTTCTAATCAAACATTTTTTCTTTGCCCATACTCTAAAAAAGTTATGATGTCTCAACTAGGTTGGCAGCTCATAACTAACTTTCTTCTTTGCCCATACTCTAAAAAAGGTGAAATATTTTAAAATAATAAAGGTTGTATAAAAGAAAATATTGTATTGACAAAAAGAACTGCACGGGAGTGAATGACATCCAAAATATAAAATTTAAGATAAAAGAAGTTAAACAAATGACACCCAAAAGTTAACAAAACAAATCATTATAATGTTGGTACTTCTCATGGAGCCTACATTGGTTTGTATCATCGTATTCGACTATGAGAAACCTGACAAGTGAGATTAATATTACATCTTCATTTAAAATATTCAGGAAAATGTATATGGGTCATCTAATGTGTATGTTATTCAACATCTACTATTCCATCAATTGTAGAACATTAATTCATATTTGACATATTAACATCTCTCCCCAAGTGTGCGACTCTTTGTATCTGTAATTATATGACATAGTCAAATAAGGTAAAACAGAGGCACAACAAGATCAAAAAGGTGGGTTGATGGTGATTTAATGGAGGGAGATTTTTGTTCCCTTCTTTCATGAGAAAAGAGAAAGAAAATACAAAAACAAAGAAAAAAGATGAAAGCGAAATTTGAGATTGAGATAAATGATACCGGTAAAAAATTATAAGTTTTGTCCAAGGGATTATAAAGAATAAAGTGAATCGAACAAGTTAGAGATTTTTGAGTGATTAATTTCTCAAAAATTAGACTTAATTAAAAAAACACGGTAACATTTAAAAATTCTAATAAGCACGTATTTTGTTAATTCAAGATAACACATTAGAGTTTTTCTTTGGTTAAATTCCACCAAAGACAAAACGTGAAGAAATTTAATATAATAGAATTGCTTAAAAGAAATTGCATAAAAGAGAACAACAACCAAAAATTTAAATTTAATATAAAAATTAAACATGTACTCTTATATTGGTCATCTCATTTATATGTGTCTCAACATCTACTCTTGCATCTAATGTGGAACTTTAGATCACAATTGACACATTAACATCTCTTCCTTAAGTGTGAGACTCTCCGCGTTTGTGATCTGGTGACATAATCAAATAAGGTAAGACGGAGGCATAGCATGGTTAAATAGGTGGATTGATAGTGATTTCATGGAGAGGGGTTTATGATTCTAACTTTCATTAAAAGAGAAAAAAAATTAGAAAAAGAAAGAATATGAAAAAAAGTAATTTGAAAAGGAGGGAAATTATAGGGTAAAAAAGCAGCGAGTGTTTTGTATGTGGAAGTATTGAAAGTAGAGTGAGTTATTGGTAATTTTATGGTTTATTTGAATGATTTGGAGATTTATGAGTAGTTATTCTACCCAAAAAAATAAACTCAATAAAAAACGTCACATAATTTTAAAATGTCGCTTTGTCAACTCAGCAAAACACATGCATTTTTTCATTGTTAGATTCCACTAAAAAGCAAAAGTGAAGGTATTTTAAATAATAGAGGTTGGATAAAAACATTTGCATGAAAGTGAATGACATCCAAAAGCGTATATTTGATATAAAAAAAAAAATTAAGCTTAACAAAATCCAAAAACTAACAAAACAATCCATCATGATGTTCGGAATTCTTAGAGTGCCTACAATGGGTTTGATCGTCACATTTGACTAAGAGAAACTCCACACGTGAAATTCACACCCCATATAAACCCAAAACATTAAGACAATAAGTATATTAGTCATCTCACTTATATGTTGCTCAATATCTACTATTACACATAATGTAGAAGTTTAAATCACACTTGACACATTAACGTCTCTCCCTTAAGTGTGAGACTATATATATTTGTGATATAATGAGATAATCAAACAAGCTCAAAGGCACAACAAGGTAAAAACATGGTTGGTGGCAGTTTCGTAGATGTATGTCTTTGTTTATTTCTTTCAAGAGAAAATAGAAAGTAAATTAGAAAAAGAAAGAAGATGAAAAATGAATTTGTACACGAGACAAACGATACGGGAAAAACTAAGGAGTGCGTGCTTTATTCGTGAAAGTATAGGGAATAGAATGAGTTGTTGGTAATTTTATGAATTTGTTGAAGGAGTTGGAAATTGTTGGGTAATTGTGCTACCAAAACAATAGATTCATTAAAAAAAATGTCACATCAATTTAAAATGTCTAATAAGCATGTATCTTATAAACGTAGCAGAACACATCTACATTTTTTCATTGTCCAATCGAACCAAAGACCAAAAATGAAGGAATTTAAAATAATAGAGGTTGAATGAAAAATTGCTTGAAAGCGAATGACATCCCAAAACTAAAATTTAAGATGCAAAATTAAACACATGACACAAAAAAAAAAAACTAACAAAACAAATCAGTTGGGACTTTTGTGGAAACCTGTATTGAGTTGTATCATAACATTAGGCTAAGAGTAAAGACACAAGTGAGATTGACATCACAACTTCACCCAAAATCTTAAGACGTTTGATATTTGAGTCATTTTAGTTATATGTTTCTCAACATCTACTATTGCATTCAGCGTGTTATTTTAACTCACACTTGACATATTAAATTCTATCTATTAAGTACGAGACTCTACGTGTCTGCGATCCACCACTACGAACCACTTCTGCTCCCCAAAAATGTTGAAGCGGATATGATATCACCATTGGGACTTATGGGGAGCCAACACTTGTGTGAATCAACACATTACAGAAAGAGCAATCACACAAATGAGAATAATGTTACATATTCATCCAAAATTTTAAGGCGTATATGAGTTTTTTTTTCCTACTTATTTATCCTTTAACCTCAAATATTTTATTCAATGTTGAGATTTAACTCACACTTAATACATCATAGTATTCTCTCGCTTGAGGATGACGAAATTCTAGCCCGTGTTTGACACGGGTGTCCATACTTGTCATAATTTAAACATGTAACAAAGGATAAAATAACTTAGCATATCGCAGTTATTGATGTATTGTTATTACAGGTTCAATCATTAATTAACAAGAATACTTTTAATGTATATAAATGGAAGTAACAGTTAAATTATGATATAAAATATTTGTAATAATGAATACTTTTAATGCATATAAATGGAAGGGAAATATAAAATATTTGTAACAATAATATTACGGTTCATCAACCAAAAGATGTTAGAGGGATTTTTTTTTTTTTTTGAGGAAAAGAGATGTAAGAGGGATGAAATGACTATTTTAAATTTTAATCGAAAGCTTTCTCTTTTTTTTTTTGGTTACGAGGGGAAAGGAAACAAAACAAAAACAGAAGAAAGAAAATAAAAGTCCTAAATAGGACAACCACTAGTCCCTAGACAGATGAAATGACAATTTTAATCAAAAGCTTTCATAAATATAGGCAATTGGTGCTTAATTGAAAGGAATTCTTTTAATTGACTATTTTAATTGGTTGTTTTAATATATTATCTATATCTATATTTATATTTATACTATATATAAAGAAAACTATCCCTTTCAGCACACTTTTGGGTTTGACTTTTTTTTCCAAATATTTCCTTAATTTTAAATACAATTAGTCAATTATAAAATAACACGTGGATTAGTAATCCATGTCACTAATCGTCTCCGTTAACCCTCGTTTACCTCTGTTAACCAAAGATTAAACTCACAAAAAATTAGCACAAAACAAAAACTCATGTTACTTTTTTATCGGCCGTTTTTATGTTGTACATCAGTGTTGTTCTCCTCAATACATCCGACAAAGATTGCCTCATACCCATTCCAAAAAAAATAGTATTTCCATATTATTTTATTACCAATACTATATATAAAGAAAACTACCTCTTTTAACACACTTTTGGATTAGATTTTTCTTTCAAAAATACCATTAATTTTTAATTTTTATTTTATTTTAAATACAAATAACACATGTAACAAATAAATAAAAATAAACTTAATTTAAAGAGAAAACTCACACACAATTCCTTAGGAATTGTTCTTACTGTTAGCCGGTTATAACATAACACGTGGATTACTAATCCATGTCACTAATCGTCTCCGTTAACTCTCTTTTACCTCCGTTAACCACATATCAAACTCACAAAAAACTAGCACACAACAAAAGCTCATGTTACTTTTTAATCAACCGATTTTATGATGTACATCTGTGTCGTTCCCCTCATATCAACCGACAAAGATTGCCAAGTATTTTTATATCCCTTCCACAAAAAACCGTATTTCTATATTATTTTATTACTTCCACAAAAACAGTATTTCCATTTTAATTTTATTAATATAAGTTACTCTTCCTTAACCTTTGATCAATTGTAAAAAACGTGAGCAAAAAATAATGGTAAAAATTGGGCTTTAAATCCTCTAAAAAAATATTAGTAACAAACGTGAGCAAAAAATAATACTAAAGATTGGACTTTAAATCCTCTAAAAAAAGATTAGTAAGAAACGTGAGCAAAAAATATTGTTAAAGATTGGACTTTAAATCCTCTAAAAAAAATATTAGTAACAAACATGAGTGTTAAAGATTGGACTTTAAATCCTCTAAAAAAATATTAGTAACAAACGTGAGCAAAAAATAATGCTATAGATTGAACTTTAAATCCTCTAAAAAAAAGATTAGTAACAAACGTGAGCAAAAAATAATGTTAAATATTGGACTTTAAATCCTTTAAAAAAATTAGTGACAAACGTGTGTTGGAACAAAATGTGTTTAACATTACCCTTTACCCTTTAAGTTTTGATGATAACAAGGTATTAAAAAGTGTCAATTGAAACAAAATAATAATGTTAAAGATTGGACTTTAAATACTCTAAAAAAAATAGTAACAAACGTGAGAACAAATAATATTAAAGATTGGACTTTAGATCTTCCGAAGAAAAAAAAAGATTAGTAACAAACATGAACAAAATATAATGTTAAAGATTGAACTTTAAATACTCTAAAAAAAAATTAGTAACAAACGTAAGCAAAAAATATTGTTAAAGATTGAACTTTAAATCCTCTAAAAATATAGGTTTAATACATCCCCCGGTTCCTTAACTTATTTTAATTTTTCAGTTTGGTCCCTTAACTATTAAGTGTTTCAATTTGGTCTCTTACGTCTTTACTATTTTGGTCATCTCCGTTAGTTTTTAACCCCAAATATCTAAAGTGGATCAGATCAATATTATAGGTGGTCCACCATAAACCTTATTAAATGTTTAATTTTAACCCTTTAATCTTAGTTTAAAAAAGAGGACCGTTGAATCATGAAGGTGTATTGTATGTAACAGTGTCATTACTCCATAATTTTAACCACCTACGATGGCTCCGTCTCCCGTGCGCAAGTGTGATAGGTCGTGTACCATACGAAGTTCAATTTTTTTTTTTTGAATTAGTCAAGTTCAATTATTGATGGATATTGAGGCTCCATGATTTCTTATTATGCACCTTACACACTTGAACTTTCTCTAGCTGACCGTCCCTTTCTTTCATTGCAACTCTTTTGTTTATTCTATCAACACCACACCAGATCTGATCTAACAAACAGGAACCAACTAAAAATCAAATCCAAATTCCCATGTGTTGAAACATGGCAAAGGCTAGCCACCGAAATCACCACCACTCTCTTCTCAATTCACCTACTAGTGCATGTTCCTCATCAACGATCAAATCAAACCCATTAAACAGTTTTTTGGTCAACTGCTCGACGCCATAATCAGAGTTCGCAGGAGATGGAAAATTCTGCTGTGGGTTTGTCATTCATGGAGGGTAATTAGAAA
>Ga0228710_1004040_pt1 | contig 23157 bp, 21 predicted proteins | sample MedpolnodulmetaG_FD_177995 | JGI IMG/M metagenome (GOLD analysis project Ga0228710, IMG submission 177995) | Root nodule microbial communities from Medicago polymorpha collected in Santa Monica, California, United States - pink nodules | ecosystem: Host-associated > Plants > Roots > Nodule...
AAAAAAAAAAAAAACATGAATTTTGTATTTTGTTAAGAGTTCAATGTTAGTGAAGGAATTTGATTGCATGCCTTATGAAAACAACTTATATGCAATTCAGGATAGCTTATGAAAACAGTTTATAACTTACATGAAGACTGTTTGACTTTATTTTATCTTTTGTTATAGGAATAGCTTATAGTTAAATACTTAACATAAACTCTTGTGCTATAAGTGTTTAATTAGGTTGTTTATCCAAACATGGACTTGAGGTTTGTTTAGATTGACTTATTTGAGCTTACCTAATAGCATAAACACTTGTGATCTTGTTATGGAGAGCTTATACAAATAGCTTATGACATGTCCATCAGTTGTTTTCTAGCTTATATCTATAAGTTCTCCAGGATAGATTTTGAAAGAAACCTATAACTTATATTATATGAAAACAGTTTAACTTAGTTTTATTTTTGTTAAGAGAAATAGTTCTTACCTAAGTACTTATGATATAAGCGTTTATTAAGCTGTGTATCTCATGCCTACGAATACATAAGCACATGCCATTGTTATTAACTAGTGGCTCTGAACAAAATTACTGCATCTACTTCTCCCTAATGAAAGGAAGTCCTATGAGACGTAAGTTAAGAAACCAAGAACAAAGGTGTAAATGTATTTATCTTTTTCACGGAAAGTATCATGATCATGAGTTGCCTTAGGTAAAGATTGGTTTCTGATCAATTGATCTCTGAATAACTGTTGTTTAATTCAAAACCGTAGTCAATAGTAGCTTGAGGCAGTGACTTTTAGTTACCGTTTATGTTGAATGATATGGTTTGAACTTCTAACTTCTAATGATCATAAGACCATGTACCTTAAATTTGTGCAGGGTAATCTCAATTTGATAACACAAGCATTGGAAGCAGTTGGTTGTCGGATGGAGGTAATACCTGATCCGACAACTGTTCATTTTCATCTACCAAACCACCTCTCTGTTCGAGTGCACAGAGAATATGATAAGTTCATTGAAGAACTGATGTGCTATTTTCCCCATGAAAAGGACGGTATCATCAAATTCTATGGTGAATGCTGGAAGGTTTGTCTTAATTGAGGTGACTGCAGCCCCCTTATAAGGCGTTTTGCCTCTGCTTTTGTAATTAATTTTTTTTCTTAAAAGTTTATATTTGTGATGGTTAGATTTTCAATGCTCTGAATTCTTTGGAGCTGAAATCGCTTGAGGAGCCACTCTACCTTTTCGGACAGTTTTTTCAGAAGCCACTTGAATGCTTGACATTAGGTACTTTCGTTTCTTATTTGTTAGTTTTGAATATGAGGCTACAAAGCTAAACTCCTAAACTCCAACTTTAAAGGTAGTTTTAGTTTCTATTGCCACCTACCATATCTTCTTTGTATTTTCATTGCTAGGGACTAGGGAGGAGTTATCTTTTAGCAGTGAGGTTGACTTATCATTCAAATAATTGAGGGAAAGCTAAATCTGAAAAACGGAATAAATAAATAAACTGAACTACATGTTGTTTACCATTAGTTGCTGAAGTGAAGCATTAAATTAGTAGACAACCTGAACATAATTACTCTTGGTATATTGTGTTCCAGAATTCATATGGTAGATAACCTGTGTCGACTTATAAGGATGACGTGTCTGATAATAGTGCACAACTGATACCACCTCTATCCCTAAATATAGGACCACATTGACCGGATCATGGGAATTCAGAATGTTGCTAGTAGTATTAAATTTGTTGACAATTTGCATTGTTTTATAAGTTTACCCTTCAAGAGAGAGAATGAGTTTATATTTTCATCATAGTGTGTATTACATGTTGCATAAAAAGTTGTAACATTATTAGGGGTAGGTTGGTAAAGAAATAAGTAGTGCAATTAAAAATTTGAAAGGGGTCTTATAAAAAGGAGGTAGTATATGGTTGTGCTTGACGACCCTCTACACACACACACAAAAACACACACACCCCTAATTGAGCATTGTATCAATATTTTCGTATGGTTTGGCCATTTTCTTTTCTGATGATGTACGCTATTGTATGGCAGCTTATTATTTGCCTCAAAATGCTGGAGCCATAGCTCGGAAGTATATTCAGGATCCACAGTTGTTGTCTTTCATAGATGCCGAGGTAGATGCAACTAGTTATTCGATTCAGTCAGAAGGTTTACCTATTTTTCATAGAAAGAGTCAAAAACAAACAGTGCCATATTATTTTCATAATAAATGTTTTATTTTTATTTTTTTATGTAAATAGCCCTACTCATTCATTATTTATTCAGTTTATTGACCTGTGATTAGTAATTTCATTCATAAAATATCTGTGGTATTGCAGTGTTTTATAGTGAGCACCGTCAACGCTTTGCAGACTCCAATGATTAATGCTAGCATGGTAACCTGCTCACCTAGCCTTTTGCTTTCCTTCATCTCATGTAATGTTCTTATTGTACTTTTCAAAGTGTCTATAGAGAAGCTATGCTTCCATTTCATTGCTCTTAGTTGCATTGGATAGAAGAATCATTTATTGACCAGATAGATAGAATGATAGTGACTTGCATTCGATCCAAGTCCAACATTGTATGCTTTTTTGTCTTAGTAGCTATACAAATGGTTTAGTATATAATTTATATGTTCTTAAGCATGTAAAAATTAAAATGCAAATGCCATTCTTCCATTGTTGTGTACGATGTTTTGGACTTGTTATTTTCTTATCTCATAAATAACCGATTCTAAACATGAAAAGATGATGCAGAAGCACCTTTGGAAATGTAGGGATGACAATGAACGTTGTTTGAAATAGAAACTTGTTTGCAAGTCAACTATGAGAACCCCATTGTCTAGTTGCGTAGTTCACCTCTGTCTCTCTTGCTCTCTCTTTCCCGCTTCTTTATTTGATTAATTTTTTGTCTCCAGGTTCTGTGTGACAGACACTTTGGTGGGATTAACTACCCTCTTGGGGGTGTTGGTGGGATTGCAAAGTCCTTGGCAAAAGGTCTAGTTGATCAGGGTAGTCAGATACTTTACAAGGCGAATGTCACGAGTATTATCACCGAGCAGGGAAAAGCCGTAAGCGACATATCAGATTACAAAATAGAATGACATGTTTAGAAAAATGCATTTATGTTTCTCAAGATTTGTACTATACTTTTGCAGGTAGGAGTGAGGCTTTCAGACGGCAGAGAGTTTTTTGCCAAAACCATAATATCAAATGCTACCAGATGGGACACATTTGGTTAGTTTCAAACAATATTGTTTATAAGTTTTTTCTTCTCAAGTTCAAATGTTTTCTGTTTTTTGTCTTCATTAATTAGTTAATCCCAAATTGCATAATATTACACTGTAGGAAAGTTAGTAAAAGGAGAGTCACTACCAAAAGAGGAAGAGAACTTCCAAAAAGTTTATGTTAAAGCTCCATCTTTTCTTTCAATACACATGGGGGTTAAAGCAGAGGTTTTGCCACCAGATACAGATTGTCACCATTTTGTGCTTGAGGTAGTTGGAAGTTTCCTCAACTTATAATTCTATATAGCCTTGATAACTTTGAATGAATGATAACTGTGTATTTCATTTGTACTTATCTAGAACAATTGGACCAGTTTGGAGGAACCATATGGAAGTATCTTTTTGAGTATACCAACTATACTTGATTCATCATTAGCTCCTGAAGGTCGTCATATCCTTCATATATTCACAACTTCTTCAATGGACGATTGGCAGGTAAGCAATACCAAGTAGTGGTTACCGGTGAAATAAAGTTGAATTCTTTCACCTTTTGTGTATTTTTTTTACTTCAAAAACTACCATTTTTATGCCGTGCCTCCTGTTTTATTCATTTGCTGATACATGTAAATCTCAAAATTTAAAACATGTTGTTATTTTCTGTTCTAGGGTCTGTCAAGAATCGAGTATGAGGCAAAGAAGCAGGTGGTAGCAGATGAAATCATAAGCAGATTAGAGAAGAAATTGTTTCCAGGTCTTCGAGCATCCATCGATTTTATAGAGGTAGAGCTAAAACCTCTGACCTCATTAGTTTTGCTGTATTTTTGCAACTCCATACATTGTTAAAAGATTTTTTCATTTTATTGTTTATATAACCCTAGAAGACATAATTTGTAATATCTTTTATTTTCTCATTAATGGTTTGAGACATCGAGTAAGCCAAATCCTTATTATTTACGTGCATGTTTTTTTTTCCTAAACCTGTTAACTCCCAATTCTAACTCTAGGTAGGGACACCAAAGACACATCGACGATACCTAGCCCGTGATGAGGGTACTTATGGACCAATGCCACGCAGCATTCCAAAGGGGTTGTTAGGAATGCCGTTTAACACAACAGTAAGTTTACTCTAAAATAATGATTCAATGACAGGTTATGTTCTAGAACATTCTGCTATGCTATGCTATGCTTTGAGAGTACACTGATTAAAACCCGATAAAACTTGCTTTCAGAGTATAGATGGTCTTTATTGTGTTGGAGACAGTTGCTTCCCTGGACAAGGTGTTATTGCCGTAGCTTTCTCAGGAGTTATGTGTGCTCATCGAGTAGCTGCAGATATTGGTAAGCCGGAACTCTCATATTCCATAGCTGCAAACTATTTGCAAATTGAAAGTATATAATGATGAAAATAAAAAAATATTTATTATTCTGAAAGTGTAGAAATCATTTAATATTTGCTTTTTACGTAATTGAACATATTTATAGCGTGTTTGGAATTATCCTAAAACCACATCCAAATGAGTTTCAACGTGGGAAGCTACAACCTGCACCTTCACTATTGTCGTGCTTTTGTTTATTTTTCAATGTGGATCCAAACACTCATTTAATATAGTATATTACGATTGTTAACTAGTACTCTTAACTATCAATTGAAATCTGTCAAAAAAATTCAATTAAATATATTGTTAAATTTAACATTCTTGATTTTGATATTTTTTATTATTGAGAAATAGGGTTGGAGAAAAAGTCACCTGTTTTGGATGGCATGCTGCTTGGGTTGCTTGGTTGGTTAAGAACACTGGCATGATTGTTATAATTTGTCTGATACGTGAGTCTATATGTATTATCCTGTGTAACATTATTTTTAGGTTTAATTGTATTTTTATTTTTTGTTGGGGAGGGAGGAGAACGGACTCCTCACATTTACACGGTTATAGAACTAGGGCATTTGGTCAGACATCATATAATCTAAAAATGTATTTAAAAGAAAATTTTGTAAAGTTGGCATTGTGAGCTGTTCCATCGTAATTTGATGGACAAGATGTATTAGCTGCGTGCCAATGCGGGCTTCTATAGCTGCATAGAATCCGATTTTGGGAGTGAGGGGCTGTGAATGTGAAATGTAAATGATCTCTGTATCATCAGTTTTCTTTTATCCAAACAAAGATTTATACTTATACAAGAAATTCCTTTCTGTAACTATGCATTTTGTCCAATTTAATATATGCTTGAAATCCAATTTTTATCTCTTTGATATTTTTTTGATGGATTTCTCTGTTTTACACCCTTTCATATTGGGTTTAACTATTGATATCCCTTTACAATCACATAGTTCTATAACTATCTGATTATCCACCAAATAACAAGAATAAACAACTTTTTTAAATAGGCAAATTTAGTGGTTAATTGGTAGGGGGAGGGGGAATTTGTTAGCCATAGAGATCAACATCGAACTCTATACCTCCTTCTCAATACTGCTAGCATTATGATTATAGCTGTCAAATTCTGTTTACACTTAAAATTGACTAATATGTGCTAAGCAGATTAACCTAGTCCATTGTAGAAGTTACATAGCTTCAATCCTTAACCTATTCCACTATAGCAGTTACAAAGCTTCATTCCCTGAAACATTTTCTAAAGGGTCAAGCAGTTTCCACAAAAAAAAAAAAAAATCTCCCGGTAATGATGTGTCTACTACTATAACGCTAGCATGCATGCATTGTTGCATTTAAACATGCTAAATGAAATACAATATACATATGATTGACCAAAAAAAGGCCAGAAGTTTCAGTCAATTGGTACTCTATACTGCCTGCATGTGAGACTTCATTTAAAACCACTCTTCATGCAGATATAAAGCACTTTTCCTTGGATATTTTTAACCTCTATTGAAGTTTCATTCGCCGCAACGAAAGATATGCCAAGAAACGGTAACCGAAAACCATGGCAATCAGAGCAGCTACTTCTGTCAAACCACTGTCAATTTTGATTCCATTTATGATAGGTGTGAGATGTTCATATTGCACCTTGAGCAACAGTTTGTAAGTGTGGTAGTTGAAAGACATGTAGCGGATCCAAGAAATGAATATTGGGACTTTCTGCAAAATTAAGTACCACATGTTAAATTCTTTTGTTAATAGACTGGAAAAGTTATCCATGTCAACTATTTGATCATAAATTTAGGTATGTGTTTTCACCTGGACAAAAAATCCTCCAGCCAGCATGAAGATCATCACAGTTACCGAACCCAAAGTTGTTGCTCTTTTCGAGTCCATAAGCACAGCACCGATAGCAAGTCCAAGACCCTGCTTCACAACCAGCCATTGTTAACTCTGTAAGCTAAGTTATTTTAGTCAATGTTTCAAAAACTGAACCGGTGAGACCTCTAGGTCATGATTCAACAACCTTAAACTGCTCGAACTAGGTTGAATCTCCGATAGAACCACCATAATAACTGAACCGTAATAAAGGCCGGTTCAAGGTTCCACTGGTTGAACTGTTTGGTTCGATTTTTTAAAACACTGACTTTAGTTTGTATTGTATTGTTAGTAGTTTTTGAAATGCATACCTGAGCCGCAATGATACAGAGGAAAACAGTAAGAATGGTGAGAAAAAAGGAGGCAGCACTTAGTCTCAGACCAGCCATGAAGTAAACAACAAGTAGAAAAAGCACTGATAATATCAGGTCTAATGGAAGGTCGCTCATTGTTCTAGCAAGGAAGTATGCGCTTAATCTGTACATATCTTCCGCACGTTCCTTATTCAACATGGCTCTCTCTTGAGGAAATGTAAATATTGCTGTAAAAACTGGAATGAGTCCCCAGAACACAGTAATAAAGAAAAGTAGTCCTGCCTGCAAACCACAAATGTTTATATGTTAAGGTAAGAGGCTCGTGTATTATTATGCGTTGAAAGAGTTCATTTATATGTTTATATGGAAATAAGCTAAAAACAACTTAAGAACATGTTAAACTTACTTTTATTAGCTCTCCCAAATAGTCTCCTTAAGTGTTTGATAAAATTTATAGAAATAGCTTATGACATGTCTTCAACTTATTTTGAAAAGCTTTTTAGTAACTGTTATAAAAATAGGATAACCACATTTCTTCTTTGATTATAGAAGCAATTTATTTGTAAACACTTATAAGATAAACTTTTATTCAGTGAACACTTAATTAAGCTGTTTGCACAAATGACGCGAAAGCGTTTCATTGACGGTAGGATCTGGATGTGGCATTTTATTCTTTGATGGCTTTGTAATCACTGTGAATATTTGGTCTATAACAAAAACAATTTACCTGATCTTGCAGATCTTTTGGGTTTTCAGCATCTGATTGCCACCAGAGTGATCCTAAGATGATTGCAGTGGATAAAACTTGTGAGATTCTCAACCAGCTAAAATAGCCATGCCTCCTTTCCTTGATTCCTCTCCAAAAAAGTATGGAAAATTGTTCATCCCAACTTGCTCCCCATTGTCTTTTAGGTGATGAACATACTTTGGTCTTTAAAGCTTCATCTTTCGACACGGAAACAGTTATTTTTTTCTTCTCTTTTTCTGCAAGTCGAGATTCACATGCCTCCACCAGATACTGTTAAAATTCATCTTTTGTGAGATGGGAAAATTCTCCTCTCAATATCCTCTATTCAAAATTTCAAATGATATTAAAATTCATGTCGAAGTGTCGGTGCTGCATAGCTGTAGTAAAGGCAAAAAGGAAATGTTACCTCATGGACTATATCTGGTTCTGCATTTCCAATTTGCACTTTATCCTCCAACTCCGATGGTACGGAAAGATCATTTATATTTCCATTAGCAAGGTCTAGCAAAAACTCCGCTGGATTCATAGAAATAAGCGGCGAACATCCTATAGATTGAAAGTAATTCATCGCTTCTGACGCTTTTCCAAAGTAAAGCAAACTCCCTTTCCCAAGAAGGATCAACTTGTCAAATTTGTGAAAGAGTCTACTTGATGGTTGGTGAATTGTTGTCACTACTGTTTTTCCAGCCTACCATATAATCAACAGGTTAGTCATAAAGGTTTAGTGATGAGAAGAGACCATGCTGGCTCATCAGCATAGAACAGAATTAAACGTGTGTGAATAGGTAAAATCAAATTGGACCATGGTTGAACCGATTAAACCAATTGAACCATGTTCCAGATGTTTCACCGGTTCAATCTCCGGTCCGATTTTCAAAATATTGGGCTATGTATAGTAATAATGCAACAAACGTCCATGGAGTGTCCAAAATAATTTGAATTCAGTTGTGAAGGATGTAATTGTCATCACTCATGATGGTCAATTTGCAAATGTTATTTACCTAAATTTTTCAATATACTATGAAAGTTTAATTTTAGCTGTTTTATGTATTGATATTCAATAGTAGGTTCAAGTTTTTCTTTTTGGATTGGATGGTAGGGTTCAATCTTTATTAATCATGAAGAGAGGAATGAAACAAATTAATAATACCTTTGCCATGTCTTGCAACATCTGAACAATCTTTAAGGCTGTTGTTGAATCCAAACCAGATGTTGGTTCATCAAGAAACAGAATGGAAGGGTTGGTTATGATCTCATTGCCAATACAAACTCTCTTCCTCTCTCCACCAGATAATCCGGGAACAAACGAATCGCCAACCATAGTATCTTGGCACCTGTTTTCATGCATACAGTACAAAACTATTGGCTTCTATAACTCATAAATAATATCTCTAATTTTGTTATAATGCTTTTATGCTTATAATAAAATGGTTGTTATGGAACCATTTACCTCTCCAAGCCAAGCTCATAGATGACCTCTAAAGCTCTTTTTTCCTTTTGCTCCTTAGTGAATGTCTTCGGTAGTCTTAACCGTGCTGCGTATGTCAATGTCTCTTTTACAGTTAGGTGAGTAAACAAAACATCATCTTGTGTCACAAATCCTATCCTGCAATCACATCTTTATTGTAAGTCACATTAAGCTCTGACTAATTCATGTCAAGTGGACCGGAACATAATCAAGGTAAAGTTTTTTTAGCGTCTATTTTTCTATTCACAAGACTCGAACTTGTGACATTATATGAGGGAAACCAAACTATTCATCACATGTATTAGACGACGTTGTTTAGCGTGTTTAATTGAAGTACCATATTCCAGTTTCACTTTTGACTGTTATTTCAGAATAACATGGTATGTAAAAAATGTATTTAAGCAAGTAACCCTAGCTACCATTGGATTTTCACCTGCTCTTAAGGAACTTGGAATATGTTTTGTCATTGTAAGTGATAGAACCACCAACCATTTTGGAATGATGATTTAGCCTTCCTCCAAGGAGTCTTAAAAGAGTTGTCTTACCACTTCCTGAGGGACCCATCATTGCCAAAACTTCACTTGGATTTACAGAACCACTTATCCCATTCAAGATATCTTTCTTCTTACTTGATGTCATGCCTTTGAGTACTACCTTGTAGGTCACATCAGTGAACTGCATATTCCAGAAAAAAGTATTTAACTCATTAAGTTGGATCCATCACCACAAACACAATATAGACTATAAGCAGTAAATATTTAAAGTGGTCCTTGAAATTGTAGAATTGTATAATCTTGTCCATTACCTTATCAATATTATAAAATGATCTTTGAAATTGCAAAATTGTGATAAAATTTCCCACACTTTCGGTATTGAGAATTGCTTTTTTGACTTCCATTGTTTTCTAGAAACATATGGAAATGACCAAAACATCAAGCGGTAGTTAAATACCGCCAGTTTTCTAGTTGTAAGTCAGCGATAGTTAACCACCACTGGAGTGTTCTTGGTCATTTCCATGTGTTTCTAGGAAACAATGAATGTCAAAAAAGCAATTCTCTTCGGTATTTGTAGGGGTTAGAATGACATTAAGAGCCGGCCCAAAGGGTGTGCAATGAGGCCTATAGCACGAGGTCTTAAAATTTTGGATGACAAATTTTTTTCCCTTAATTTCATGGCTATTACTTTTTTCACCATATACGTTTCTCACACACCATATTTTTTATCTTCCAAAATTACTCTTTGTTTGGAAAATATAATCTAAATCATAGTTTGGCTTCTAAATTTTAAACACGTCCTACGTATAACTCAAATCAGATATCCCATCACTTCAACAATTTATGTTTTAACTTTACCAAACTTCTCTCTCTCATACCCTAAAATCCGAACACCTAACATAGTGTGATTCTTGATGCTTTTTTGCTCAAAAGCATCATATTTCAAGCATTTTCAAACAACAAACACAATGTAAGATCTCATTCCCTCTACTCGATGTTTGGGTCACATTTTCTTCCTGGTTCGGTAAATAAAATTTGAACCACAAAGTATCTATTGTTTCTTTTTTGTTGTTGATTTTTGTTAATTGTATGTATATGTGATGTTGCATATTTCAGATATGGACCACTTGGACCAGCTTAAGAACAACATACCTTCCATGACTATTTCTGCCATGCGAGTGAAGTTTGAGAGGAATGTAGCGGAAGGGAGAATGCGTAGGGGCATGGGGAGGGGAAGGGGTCGCCGTGCTGATCATGTGCTTGAGGTGTACGAACCTAAGCAACACCATATGGAGGAGGAGGAGGTGGGGAACGCAGATGATGATGAGCAGTCGCATGTGGAGGTGGAGTCACAACAACTAGATGGTTATCCTAGTGGCCCAAATGACGTGTATGTGCTCACCCAGTACCATCTTCACGTGACCTATCGCATGTCTGAGGGAGTAGTAAGATTCATTTACTTTAAATTTTTTGTACTATGTTTGTTTATGTAAATTGAAGGCTATGTTTGTTTTTATTTATGTAAACTGAACTGCATTGTATCATGATATTAATTTTTCGTTTTTAAATTTTTGCAGTGATGTGCCAACTTAAAGTGTGTGAACAACGACAAAAAGCTACTGGCTATACAAGAACCAATTTTGGATAGGATGCAAGAGCGATGGTTCAAAGATGCCATGTGAGCCAATGGACTTCAGCGGCTACAGTCAGTTATCCTATCATTGACCACGACCTATTGTCTTCTTTTGTTGAGAGATGACACGAGAAGGCATCTAAATTCAATCTTCCAATTCGGGAGATGGCAATGACACTTGATGATGTGTCTTGTCTATTGCATCCCCCCATTGAGAGCCGCCTTGGACCATGATCTTCCTCTTCCCAGGTCTGAGGCGGTTGCTTTGATGGTCGAGCAGTTGGGGTCTGAAGTGGATGAGGCTGAATACCAGGACATAAAAATAATGGGTGGTCATGCACGTCTCAACTGATTTATGGAAGATTTTAAGAAGCATCTACATGAAGCAGTTAACGCTGAGAAAATGGGTGATGTCAATGATATACATGTGAGACAAGACTATGCTCTACGCATCTATATACCTTATTTGATGGGTGTCAATCTCTTCACTGATAAGAGCACAAACTATGTGCACAAGACATGCCTGAAGTATTTCCGGGGCCTAGAGCTGGTTTCCGATTACGTACGGGGAGCGGCTGCCCTTGCCCATCTATATAGGAAGCTTAACAGGGGAACCCATTATAAGACTTCATGGCCGGTTAGATACTTAACTTGTTACATGTATAAATAATAATGAATTGATTATTTATTTACACATCTTTTCATGTTTTTATACTAATACTTATATGTTGTTTACTTTGCAGGCTTGGGGTTTTCAACACTTTAATGAAATCAGGGCTAGAGATTATTAGGTTAGTTACAGAGAGGATTGGCACCGACATGCCATGCTGTATGTTTCTATGAATTGTAAGTCTGTGATTGATCCCACAAGATCGAATCTAAATAATTTGGATCTTGCGTATGTTCTCATGAACTCGTATTACCCCCACCGCCAGACATGTCTGTTCGAGTGAAGTAGTCTTTATTTTGGATGGCTCAGATACGGATGTTATAAGCTCTAATTTATATCAGAGCAGTTGATGTGCTAGTTTGGTTACGTCCAAACCATCCTCAGGCATCCACATGAGAGTGAAAATGCCCAGGCGACCGAGCAAGTGATCAACTAGTGCTACATGCAATATCTTGATTATATAATGACTCGGCACAATTTGGGCCTGCCTGCTCCGGCTGGTCTAGAGACGACAACTAGATACATGAGATGGTGTTGTGCCATTTCACACCCATACATCATACATCAGCATAATGATTCTCATATCCCAAGGCCACCTGAGTCAAAGGCCACTAGTGAGGTTGCTTCTAAGGAGCATGAAGACCAATAGTTGCTAGACTTCATGTCACGATTAACACGCATCAAATGTTATGCCCTTGCTATCATTGGCAGTGGTCAGGTGGGGGGAGGGATGTCCGACTTGAATTAGTCTGCATGTGATTTTGCAGGAGTCTCAGAGAGACATTGTTTATCGTCGTAGGTCTGGTTGGGGTGTTAGAGCTACCCATTAGTTCTATTAATGTGTTGTAACCTATGAATAATTTCTGTTTTTTTCTTAATTTGTGTTTGAATGCTTTTGGTTTTGGTTGTAACCTTTGAATATTTGAGACATTGTTTTAATTTTATGTTACATGTTTGTGTAGTTTCATATGATCTCATTAATTTATTTGTTTATAATTTGTTTTGATGCATGTTTAATTCAATCTTGATTCGTCAATTTATCAAAAACAAGGTGTTAAGCAGTGAACACAAATTCTGACTTTGTGTGTTGTCACAGTTCAACAAATATAATCTGATATGCATATGCTAAACGTCCGGTTTATATAATCTGAACAATGTCAATGTATACACTGCAATCTGCCTCTAAACATGGTCTTCTGGGGGCTTGACTCATTTCAGATTCTATCTGAAGAACAATTTTGCAAGGTTTCGGCAAATATAATCTGAATTGTATATTTAAAAACTTTGGATAGACATGAGCAATTTTAGAAGCATTCTGTTTATATTTTCCAAACTATGGTTCATATAATATTTGCCGAGCAAAGGGTATTTTTAAAAAAATAATATTGGACGTGTGAGAAACTTATAGGGTGGAAAAAGTAATAACCTAATTTTATTGTAAAAACATTTACAAGCTATAAGTTTGAAATGTTTAATACAAATGGCAAGGTTTTTCTTATTTCGATCGTTTCAAATAAGAAGTTTTAAAAAATCAAAATGTGTTCCATGGGATTCGAATTGCGTACCCTTAGCCGAAAATGTGTGATGCTAGACACTAGACCAAGGTGAAAACACTAATTTAATGAACGTTTTCAATATATAATCGTTCCAAATAAGTAAACAAACTCTTTCAAAGGATCACTACTAGAAAAAGCAAAATCAGAGAGGGAAATTAGTGACGGAAAAAATAAAACCTCTCACAAATTCTTTGGTCGTAAAATTTAGTGACGGAATTAGAGAGGGATTTCACATTTTCCCTCACTAAATTTCTCTCACTAATTTTTGTTTTTTTAGTAGTGGATGTTGTTTACAATTTAAATAAATGATCACTCTTTTTGAGTTATTTTATGCTTGTCTTTAGTAAAGGCCCGATTATTAAGATTAGAACATGATGTCAAAAATGTTTAAAACGGTCTTGATGATATTAAGTTGGTAATATCGAAAACAAATTGATGACAGATCCAGACAAAATGACGAACTTTATTAACTTTTTGAAATTCTAATGATAATTTGGTGATGAAGTTAATACAACCCTACAATTTCAAGGACTAACTTAAGTATTTACTCAAAATAGAAGAATGTGCAAATGAGCTATATAATGACTTAATTGGATTCGACCCCCTAAAAATAAAACACTTGGATTCGACAAAAGGAAATATATATCTATTAAAAAAGACGGTACATAAATAATTTGATTACTTGAAAATCTATTTGGTTGATCTAGTGATATTGGCTTGAGACCTTTAAATGTGCTTATATCAAGATTTTATGTTTGATTTTCCCCCGGTGCCAACTTTGGTGGACCAAGTCCACACAAACCTATGTTCTAGCTTTAAATGGGTCTCTCACAAGTGGAGGGCGGGATTAGACCCCTCGGATTAGTTGGTTCTTAGGGCAGACATGGTGTTTAAAAAAAAAACTTGATAGCTTGAAAAGTTGCTTTTTTTTGTACTAAAAACTTGTTAATTTAACTTAAAACTTTGTACAAGACTGAACTTGACCATGCTATTGATAGCCATGTTCTACATGGCATCGTTGATCCATAAAGAAAGCTTCATACATCCTTGCCTGCTCAAATTCATAGGGCCACATTAATCTCATGATCTATTGAATTGAGGGTTTGATCCCTCGCAGAGCTAGCTAGGTGCAAGAATATTGTAAATGAAAAAACGTATACTTCATAACATGTAAAATGTGTATATATATTATTAATTTACCTTTAGATATATAGGAAGAGTAGGGTCTGTTTGAAACTTTGTCCTAGATCCAGCTTCAATATCCTCAGCTGCAATATACATAGTTAATCCTTAATTTCACGTAGTGGCCTATACAAGACAATTATAATTAGTTTCCCCTAGTGATATTGTGCAAAAATGTACGTTCTTAAGCAACCAAACAAATATATGTTGTGTTAGTGAAGATAACTATATAATATATAGAGAATGGTTTAGGAGAAACTAATATGCATGGATGCAATGAAGACACAAGTGGAGGAGGACGAACAAGGACCATGATGTTTATATGACGAGAAGATTGACCAAGACAAATGGTACTGTGAAGTCAATTTCACTACATAAAAGTCAATCATATATTAATTGAGGGACCATTAATTAATGAATGAAACAATGTTAATTACTCTCCGAGAAGGTAGGAAGATGAAAGGTGGAAACAAGAAGAAAGAGATGGGGATACTTGAGAATTAGATTCCATGTGGTCATGCATTTATGTAGTTTATAATCTCAATCATTGATTTTTATTCTTATGAGGAAACATATATTTTGTTGAACTTATAATATGGACGATATGATCTTAACCTAACATCCAATGTGCTGATTATTAGGTGATTATAAAGTTTCTTTTTGTAAGAAGTCAAACTAATCCATCAAAATTTATATCGGAGAGAATCGAATCTGTGACTTGAGAGAATACACTCCAAAATCTCAAGCCAACACAGTTGGTGATTATAAAGTTCTTAAAGTGTATGGATTTTATTTTCAATCCATTCACACTTTATTGGGGATAATTCATAAGTACAACTTAGTTTGACAAGTTCTCTAATAAACCAATAATAATTGAAAACCGTTCAAAACACTAATGATGACTAACACTAGTACTCTAAACTTGAAGTTAATGATTGCCCTTTTGTAATGTTTGAGACAATGACCTAATCAACGCTAGTTTGAGGAAAACAATAAAAAAAACATATTTTACCTCAAAATTCAACTCATTTAATTATAATTGTTACCTAGTTTTTTTTAAGCACATACAACTAAGCCATTATCTTTGTCGTAAGGATAAAGAGAAGTGTGTCAACTTTTCCTTTTAGAGAGTGATATCGATTTTCGCTGGTGTTTGAACAATTTTTAAGTATTAGTTCATAGTGTGGTCCGTTGTTGATCACTTCCCACTAAATAATATGTAATTGGTCCTACAAGACTGTCATACACCAATTTTTGACCTAAGATATCATTGACACGTGTCGTTTGACCCTACATTCATACGCCGTCTGACCCTGATCGATCTCTAATTTTCAGTGAAAAATTCGGCAGAGAGGTATTTTAAAATACCTCATTTTTGATTCCGAGTCGGGCCCTCTTCTCTCTTTATTTTAATTTTATTCATTTTTAATTTCCATCTTTTATTTTTAATTTTTTTTAATTTTAATCTTTATCTGTTATCATTTTATTTTTTTTTAAGAACCTTATTCTTTTTTTACTTTTAGTCTATATTCGTTTTGTTTATTTTTGTCCAAAATAATATAAGTCCAAAAATGGTCCAAAATTCAAAGAAAATGCAGGCTGTCACGCGCTTCATCAGTCCTAATCCAAACAAACAAATTCCCAGCGTTTATCTGCCAATTTCCAGAAACACTTCCTTCGATCCCAATCCAGCCTGTTCACACTCATCAATCTAAATCCAGTATGCGTGTTTTTCTTCTCCCATCCAAATCCAAGCACAAAACTTGCTGCTTCTGTTAACAAAGCCTAAACCCTAACACTGATGCTATAAAAGGTGACCTGCAAAACACAATTAGAAAACGAGAAAATTGCACAACAAAAACCTGCAAAACAACCAAAGAACAATTCACATCCATAATCGCATAAACTCACACCAATCTCCCAACAATTTTCACAAACACATCACAACCTCTATCAAGCACAACCGTGTTCCATACGAACACAGCCGAAGCTTTCATCTGAACCTAACAACACCAACGAATCCAGAGGACATAGCATCACGTGTCATCGAGGTCACGAAGGCCGATTTCAAATCCAGCCGTCAATCAAACAGATCCGTCGAAGAAGGAGCAAAATCACGAATCAAAAGAATGTGTATCTAGGCTTTAATGTAATTTATTTATTTACTTATTTTCGTTTTTTGCTCGGAACTTAGAATGTAAATTAGGTTTAAATGTAAATTATCTATTTCCGTCATTTATTTTCCTGCAGACCCTAGAATGTATAATAGGTCTTATGTAACGGCTTTAGGTGCATGTGTGCGTGTGTGCGTGTATGTTTACCTTTTATGCTTGGTAGTTTAGGTTAAAGGTCCTTGCGGTGGTCCAACGCCACCACAAGGTACCTACGCTTTACTTTTCTTGCTCCGTTAGTTTAACTTTAGTTTAATTATTCAAAAACCAAAAAACATGCAAATAACCACAAAAAATCACAAAAACATTTTTCTTAATAAACCTTGATTCAAGATCATGTGATCCGTTACTTTTTAGTTTATTTTCTTAATCAAACATTAATCGATTTAATTCTACTTCAAGTAATTTTCTTCAATATTAAAAAAAAAAAACACAAACCAATTCTCATTTGCCGCTTGACTTTTCATTTTAAAACCTTTTTCAAAACTAATAAAAAACACACAACAAATCAAACGTCAATTTCTACCCCGAACTACGAGGTTTTGATCCCTCACAGGTACGTAGGCAAAGGACACCCGTCCTTCCAAATCAATAAAAATGTAGATAAATAGGTCTCCCTTTTTTTCTTTTTATTACTTTAAATTCCACTTTTAAAAGCAAGCAAGTTATAGCACAATCTTAAATAAAATCAAGATGTTCCCGTAGAGTACTACAGACATAAAGGGTGCTAACACCTTCCCTTTATGTAACTAACCCCTGAACCCAAAATCTTTTCAAAATGGGGTGGTTTGAACTTTTTTCCCCTTTTTCTTAAAAAAATTAAATGTTCAGTCGTGAAATAAATTAGTGAGTCAAACGTTAATCAAACAGCCTTGATCTCCAAAAAATGACGCGACAAAGACCAATAGACCATAGTCCACATAATGGGTCATGTCTTCATTGCAAAAATAGTACTACCAAAAAAGTGCAACTTGCTCCTTGTATAGAAAGAAAATGGAAAGGAAAGAGAAAAGGACAAAGTTTGATGAGAAGAAGTCACCCCTAGCAAATAAAAGTCACATAAATCACGTCATGAATGGGAATGGAGCAAACATATGAAAAAACAATTGTACATTAATTGGTGTGAACAATGGTACCATGTGTTTAACAGTATGCAGACTTATGAAAAATTTGCATGTGTATCTCTTAACGAAAATGACTCAAACATAACTGTCTTGGTCCTGTGCTTGCTGGTGTCCATGCATTTTAGATCGTTAATCAAGAAATGGTGGTTAGAGGTGGTTGCATGGACCCAAAGATACATGTATGAAAATTTCTCCTCCAATGTTTTAAAAGGATTATTCTTGCATGGTCACAAGACCAACTACAAACTTTTTAGGCACAATCACAAAAAAAAAAATCACATCTTTTCTTTTAATTATTTCAAAAGTAATAATAAAGTTAATTTTATATTTTGCCTTTACGTGAGTGTGTCTAAACTTGTGTCCATAGTCTTATGACTATGGAAAACTTGCTCGTTCTAAATAGCCCCGAACTTTAGTCAAAATAAATAAACCTATAAGAAAAAATTCTTTTCAAATTTACAATTACGTAATTCGAGTTGTTTTTCTGCCCATTTTTATACTTTTTGTTGGTCAATAGTTTGTAAATATGCTCTAGCATATATCAGAATGTAAACATAAATGCAATTTGTAATATCGACTTACATGCAATTTGTTTGTATATGTTTGGTTGAACTTCTAAATCAGGGATGTCAAGCTAGTAACACTCTCGTTAGATAGCATGGTTTCTTAGTTAGGTTTAACTAAACATGTTCTTGTTTTCTGTTACAGGTCTTTCAAGAATCCAACAGGAGGTAAAGTGGCAGGTGGACGTAAAACTTCTGACCTCATTCTCTTTTTGCAGTATTTTTCAACTCCATTCATTGTTTTTTTTTTTGTGTGCCCCGTGGACTCCCCAACACATATCAAATGTCCATGCAACTACCATCATGAGTTGTACATTGCAGACCTTGATCGTTTATAAAATTATATCAATCGAAATCATTCATATAAATTCAATTAAACCGTGAGTTTAGGATTCCTCATTTTGTTATGCCATGCTGCTGCAGTTGCTTGATAGGTTAAGAACACCGGCATGAGTGTTATAATTTGTTTGAACCGTGAGTCTATGTATTATCCTGTATATAACATTAATTCTTTTTCTTTTCTTTTCTTTTTTTATACATTCTTTTTTGTTTTTTGTTGAGGGAAACATATTCTTCACATTTACACCGATATAGAACTAGAGCGTTCGAACCGGCAATTTATATTCTGAGATGTATTTAAAAGCAAATTTTGTGAAGCTGGAATTGTTAGTTGTTCCATAATTTCCATTGTAATTTCATGATCTATTCAAGGTTTGAACCTTGGCAGAACTAGATTCAAGAATATTGTATATGAAAAATAAAAAAAAAAAATTTCATATGTAAAATGTGCATATGCCATATACCTTTAGATATATAGGAATCGTAAGTTCTTTTTGAAACTTTGTCTTAGTTTAAGCTTCAATATCCTCAGCGGCAATATACATAGTTAACCCTTAACTTCACGTCGTGGCTACAAGGCAATTATAACTTGGTTCACTTAGTGATATTGTGCAAAAATCTACGTTCTTAAGCGATCAAACAAATATACATGGTGTTGGTGTTATTTAAAGAGAACTATATATATAATACTCCTTCCGTCCTCATTTCGCTTTTTTCACATTTTTTAAGAAAAATTGTCAGTGTAATTAATGTGTTTATTTTATGTGTTAATATTACTAAAATATCATTTGTTTGTATTTGTATTAAATTTGATTATTCTTATTTCAAAACAAGTTAGTAGCATTAATTAGGGGTATGTTTAGGGAAAAAATAATAAATGCATCTAGTAAGAAGAAAGTCAAATGGTACCGTGAAGTCAAATAGGTGCTTAGATATAGGGACGGGGGAGTATGTAGAGAAGGTTCATAAGAAAGTAATATGCATGGATGTTATTGATAATATGAGAAGGGTGCAATATATATGCAATTGACACCCTTGAGGACACAAGTGGAGAAGGACCAACAAGGACCATGATGTTTATATGACGAGAAGATATGTTGACCAAGACAAATGGTACTGTGAAGTTAATTTCACTACATAAAAGTCAATAATAAATTTAATTGAGGGACCATTAATGAATGAAACAATGTTAATTACTCTCCGAGAAGGTAGGAAGATGAAAGGTGGAAACAAGAAGAGATGGGGTCACTTGAGATTGAGAATTGGATTCCATGTGGTAATGCATTTATCTAGCTTATAGTCTCAATCATTGTTTTTTCTTCATATGAGGAAAAATCTATTTTGTTGAACTTATAATATGGACAACATGATCTTAACCTAACATCCAATGTGTCGATTATGTGATTAATTGTTTTTTTAAGAAGCCAAACTAGCTCATTATAATTGATATCAAGAATAATCAAACATGAGACTTGAGACGACCAAACTCAAAGACCTTAAGCCAACACATTAGATGATTATAAAGTTCTTAAGAGTGTATGTATTTCATTTTCAATCCATTTACACTTTGTTGGTGATGGCTCATAAGTACGGCCTAGTTTGATGAGTTCTTTGGTAAACCACATGATAATTTCAAATTGTTCGAAACTCTAATGATGACTAACAATGGTCCTCTACACTAGAAGTTAATGATTGTGCTTTTGTACTGTTTGAGACAATGAATTGATCAACGCTAATTTGAGAAAACAAGAAAAAAAAACATATTTTACCTTAAAATTCAACTCATTTAATTATAATCGTTACCTTGTTTTTTTTAAACACATATAACTAAACCATTATCTTAGTTGAAAGGATAAAGAGAACTGTGTCGACTTCTCTTTTTAGAGAGCGATATTCATTTTCGTTGATGTTTGAACAATTTTTAAGCATCAGTTCATAGTATGGTCCATTGTTGATCACTTCCCACCTAAATAATATGTAATTGGTCCTTCAAGACGAAGTCAACATAATGGGTCATGTCTTAATTGCAAAAATAGTACTACGAAAAAAAAGTGTAACTTGCTCCTTGTATAGAAAGAAAATGGGAAGGAGAGAGAGAAAAGACAAAAAGTTTGAGGAGAAGAAGTCACCCCTCAGCAAATAAACGTCCCATAAATCACGTCAAGAGTGGGAATGGAGCAAACATATGAAACAACAATTGTACATTAATTGGTGTGAACAATGGTACCATATGTGTTTAACAGTATATGCAGACTTGTGAATTTGCATGTGTATCTCTTAACGAAAATGACCTAGACTTAATTGTCTTGGTCCTGTGCTTGCTGGATTTTGGATCGTTAATCAAGAAATGGTGGTTAGAGGTAGTTGGATGGACCCAATGAAACGTGTATGAAGATTTCTCCAATGTTCTAAAATACCCCAAATTTTAGTAAAAAAAAAAGCCTATAAAATATATTTTTTCTTTTCAAATTTACACTCCCTGAATTACACAATTCGAACGAGTTGTTTTTTTTTGGTTTAACCATGCACTCCATTATTTCTTCGACGTCCTATATTAACTAAACTAGATTAAAACATGTTCTTTGTTTTCTGTTACAGGTGGACCTAAAACTTCTGACCTCATTCTTTTTGCTTCCCTGGGCAATGTGTTATTGCCATACTGTTCTCTGGAGTTAGGATTGTGCTCATCAAGTAGTTGTAGGTATTGGTAAGCAAAAGCTCTCACATTCCATAACTGAAGACTGCTTGCAAATTGGAAAGTAAATAATGCTGAAAAGAAAAATCCTTTTTTTTTTAAGGAATATATTAAATGTGTTGTGAAAGTGACTCAAAATTGGAGAAATTGAGGTTTCTGGAAACTGTCAATTCGGTGCCCGAATGGGGTTGTCCGAGGCTCGAATTTGAGTGCTGTTTTTTGTCTGTTGGTTCGGCAAAAATCGGTGACCGAATGGAGGAATTTGGGGCCTGAATTCGCCAGCAGAAAATATAACCTTTACTATAAATATAGGCTTTGTATCAGAGTAAACCTTGAGATAGAGGGGGCTGAAACAAGGGTTTAGAAATGCAACAACAAAACTAGGGTTTGTATAGAGTTTATCTCTTTGGCAACAAATACTAGGGTTTGAGGGTTGATTCACCTTGGGAAACACTATTAGGATTGAGTCTCTTGGTCATAGGAAGAGATTGGGGCTTTGGGGTAGAATTAGGCGGGAGAATTATTTTTATAACCCATGAATATCTCTTTTGTAAAGTTACTCATCATTATAGTGAAACGGAGGGCTGCTCTCTCCCCCAGACTAGGTCAATTAGGACCGAACAGGGTAAACAAATTTTTTTGTGTTCTCTCTTATTTACTCTCGCTGTTTCTACTTTTGGCTTTTGTTTATAATTGTTTCATACACTTTGTTTTGGTTGCTTGATTATCACTTGCTCCACACATCAAGTTTGTTATTGGTGCGATTTTTCATCGAAGGATCAAAGGATAATCAAGTATCATGGGTTTGAAGTGGGATATTGAGAAGTTTACAGAAGATAACGATTTTGGGTTATGGAAGGTAAAGATGGAAGCGGTGTTAATACAATAGAAGTGTGAGAAAGCTTTGAAGGGTGAAGGTTCGTTACCGGTCACCATGTCACGAGCAGAGAAGACCGAGATGGTGGACAAGGCTAGGAGTGCCATTGTTGTGTGCCTCAGGGATAACGTTTTGAGAGAAGTAGCGAAAGAACCAACCGCGGCATCGATGTGGGCAAAGTTCGAATCTTTGTATATGACAAAGTCTTTGGCTCATCGGCAATTCCTAAGGCAATAACTCTACTCATTCAGGATGGTGGAGTCAAAGGCCATCATGGAGCAACTTACGGAGTTCAACAAAATCCTTGATGACTTGGAGAATATTGAGGTGCAACTTGAGGATGAAGATAAAGCTATACTCTTGTTGTGTGCTCTACCGAAATATTTTGAATCGCTCAAAGATACCATGCTATATGGCAAAGAAGGCACTGTTACCTTGGAAGAAGTTCAAGCGGCTTTGAGAACCAAGGAGTTGATCAAATCCAAGGACTTGAGAACTGATGAAAACGCTGAAGGCCTAAGTGTTTCAAGAGGGAATGGTGGAGGTAGAGGTAACCGAAGAAAGAATGGTAACAACTCAAAGTCTAAATGCTTTAACTGTCACAAGATGGGTCACTTCATGAAGGATTGTCTGAAGATTAATGGTAACTCCGTACAAATTGTCTCTGAGAGTTATGAGGATGCAGGTGCTCTGGTTGTGTATTGTTTGGAGGATGAAGAAGGTGATGTGTCTCACCTTGAGAATGATGCCTAGTGGAGCGGTGGTCGTCTGGAGAGACGTTAAACACTCAACATCATCCTGGAGAGGCGGTGGTAAGAATACTCATGATCAGTCTGGAGAGGCGGAGGCAACAAT
>Ga0228710_1004041_pt1 | contig 23155 bp, 13 predicted proteins | sample MedpolnodulmetaG_FD_177995 | JGI IMG/M metagenome (GOLD analysis project Ga0228710, IMG submission 177995) | Root nodule microbial communities from Medicago polymorpha collected in Santa Monica, California, United States - pink nodules | ecosystem: Host-associated > Plants > Roots > Nodule...
CCACAAATCTTGTCCAAATTTGGAGTTTTCTTGCTCAAAAGAACCGCATTTCAACCCTATTCAAACATCATGGAAGGTAAGTTCGATTTCTGTACACATGCATGGTTAATTTGGTTGATTTTTTTTTTTTGGAATTCTGGTCGGGTGCATTCCGGATTTCGTTTTCCGGACTAGATTGTTGCTGTCCGGATTTTGATATTCGGACAAACCCAGAATGTTTTTTTTGCTTCTGTTTTGTGCTGTTTGATTACCCAAATATTACAGAAGGTTCATCCTTTACTCGGTGCGTAAGGGAGGAAGTGCATGCTTCCCGTATGAGGGAGCATACCCAACGGTTGGAGGAGGAAGGTGTTGTTCCGAGGCGTCGGGGTGGTGTCAAAAGAGGACGTGCTGATGTCGAGCATCAGCTGGAGCAGCAAGAGTATATGGACTTGCAGCAAGAGCAACCTGATGTGGAGTTGCGGCATATGGAGGAGCAGGAGCTTGAGGAGGAGCTTCAGGCTATGGATGAGGAAATGGAAGATGCCAAGCCACGACGAAGGCGAAAGAAGAAGGAGAAGGTGGTTGACCTTGAGCCACTAGATGACTATCCCGGTGGCCCACACGAGACTGGCCTGTTGTGGAAGTACCATGTGCACGTGGTCATGAAGGTATCTGAGGGAGAGGTATTTATTGATGTTAAACTCAGTTTAAACTCACTTTATTAACTTTAATTTGTGTGAAAATGATGTTGATATTTGTGATACTGTCTGTTTATGTACTGTTAAATCTGTTTATGAAGCCATGAGTGTAAACTAATGTTTAGGTATTGTTTTTAATTATTTGCAGTGGCGTGGAAAATTAAAATGCATCAACAACGGAAAGAAGATAAAATTGATGCATGATAAAGAAACCATCCCTATCATGGCTGCACAATGGTGGCATGATAGATTGCAGGGCACTGGCCTTGGTTGGCTTCAGGATACCAGCTACAGCCTGATTGACCATGGTCTGATTTGTGCCTTTGTGGAGAGGTGGCACGAGGAGACTTCCAGCTTCCACCTTCCGTTTGGGGAGATGACAGTCACACTTGATGATGTGGTCTGTTTGATGCATCTCTCCATTGGCGACATGCTTATGTCCCACGGGACTATCACATAGGACGAGGCAGTGGAATTGATGGAGACGTACTTGGGATCTAGTACGGGTGATGCTCTTAAGGAGGTCGAAAACACCAAAGGTGCACATTGCCGATTTGGCTACTTGGAGAGGATTTTCAAGGAGCGTTTGAAGGAGCAGAGGGATTTGGAAAACTGAGTATGGTGTGACTCAGGAGGTGCAGAGGTTGCGGGACCAGACTGTCCGCATATATTTGCTATACTTGGTGGGGGGTCACGATCTTCACTAACAAGAGCCAGTGGGCTGTGGATGTTGTGTACCTGAGGTACTTTAGAGACCTTGATCTTGTTGCTGGTTATTCATGGGGAGCTGTGGCACTAGCTCACTTGTATAAGGAGCTCAACAATGCTGCATGTTGAAATTGCAGTCAGGTGGCAGGATACCTAACTTTGTGGCAAGTATAAATTAAAAACTATGTTTTATTTTTTAAAATGTAAGTGTATATGGTTTGTATATTTATATGTGATTGTATAATCTAAATCTCTTAAAAACTCGGAAAACACCTTCAAATTACCTTGGTTCCTCCAATTATTGTTTCAAAATTGCTTACAAAATATAATTAAAAAAACATATTGAGAGTTTGAATTATATAATCTAAACTGTGTCAAACCCTCATGAGATTAGTTTCTAAGAGCACTTCTAGTCTATAGGTTGACACATTTTGAATTATATAATCTAAATCCTCTAAAAACTTAGAAAACACCTTCAAATTATCACGGTTCCTTCAATTTTATTTTTAAAACCGTTTGGAAAACAATCTAAAAAAACATATTAGCAATTCAGATTATATAATCAAAATTGTGTCAAACCCCGCATCATAACAGTTTTTAAGAGCACTTGTAGTCCATATATTGACACATTTTAGATTATATAATCTGAATGCGTAAAATATGCGTTCGACTTATATAATATGAACACCTTACCTATTTGTGGCACTGAACATGTTTTTTTCCCCTCAAATTTACCCTAATTTGCTTGCAACATGCAACAAACAAATTATAGGCAAAATATAATGAAAGCGCGTAACATATCATAATCATAATATTAAAGATGCATAACAACTTTCAATTACAAAATTTTATCAACAACATATCCATACCATAGAGCAATCCAAAGCATATAACATATTTCAAACAAAAAATACAAATCAAATAAAAACAAACCTTAGTGTATAACAAGATGCCCACATCCAGCACCCATCATTCATAGATGATACACCATTTATCACTAAACCTCAGCAACGATCTACTTTCAGATATGTCATACTGAATCTCTCTACTCTCCTTAAATTGTGATAAAATAGATCAACTTCAATTCAATAATAACACATTATGAGGTTTCTTTTAATAAGCTAAAAATTTATTCATAAAGCATGAAGGGAAGTAAACCAAACCAAGTAAAAATAAAAGATTTTTTTTTTGAAAAAAATAAAATAAAATTAAAAAAAAACCCCCTAAACGGGTCTTGCTTCTTTGTTCCAAGAACATATCCCTCTTGAAATTATATATTACATGTTTCAATTATATAATTCAAAACCTGTTTTTTTTCTTTTTTCCTTCCAACTCTCATTTACATCTATTTTTTTTTTTAACTTATTGCATTAACTACTTCAAAAAGACAGAATCTAGTATATACACTTGTGTGATTCAAGAGTTGTTAAAATCAAAATTTCCACCCTAGTTATCATAATTTTCAGACATATAATAAGATTGCAATTGGCAATGTAATTGGGTAAGGTAGGTCCCACAAGCTCTATCTTAGAGATCTTGTCAAAACAAAAAATACACCTCTATCTATCTTTGAGATCATATCATATCACATTTCATATTTCATCATATAAATCAATTTCTTCAACTCTGAACTATTTCACACTCTTCAAATGGAGATGACCCTTTCTTCCTCTTCTGCATTCTCTCTTCCTTCTACACCTTCCAATCCTTCGCTTTTCCTTCTCAGTTCTTCTTGCCCCTTCGCCTCTTTCAAAATCCCACCTTTTTCCAAATGCCGCATCAGAGCTTCTGTTGCTGTTGAGCAACAGACGCAACAAACCAAAACTGCGATTATTAGAATTGGTACTAGAGGAAGGTAATTCACTCTTTTTTGCTTCTGGGTACTTTTTATTTTGGCTTAAATTGTTCAACTTTAAGCTTAATTTTGCAATTTACTTTTTTTTATGCTTCTGGGTTCTTTTTATATTAGCTTAAAGTGTTCAACTTTAGCTTAATTTTGCATTTTACTCTTTTCTGCTTCTGGGTTCTTTTTATATTGGTTTAAATTGTTCAACTTTAGCTTAATTTTGAATTTTTGTAGTGTTTATTTAAATGGGGTTGTGCTGTGTTAGGTTAAATTACTTGTGTTTGATAAAGTTGTTTCACATGTTGACTCAGTGGATAGTGTGTGTTATTGACATTTGGTGATTGTTATTGCTGGCAGAAATTAATTTTGCTTTTGTGTGAATTTGTTAATGTCAAAAGAAAAGAGGTTTTGTTTTATGCAAGACACATGTTTGATGTTTCATCATTTTAGGATTTTGCCATATATCAGTATTTTGTTTTATTGTTTTTTTGTTTAATGTTTGTATAGAATCTCAACAGATCTCAATATACTTCCTTAGAAGATAATTTTAGAAAGGGATAATTGAAATAATGAATTAAATGCTTGCAATCATCTTGGTAGATATAAGTGATTTTTTAGATACAATTGAATGTTTAAAAGAAAATCAATCTCATATTTGGTTTCTTTTGTTATGGAATTTTTTATTTTTATGTAGCCTATACTATTAGTAAGATGATTGTGAATGTTTTCACTGTTGGTTTAACAAGGTCCTTTGTTTACATTTAGAGCAGTCCACTAGCTTTGGCTCAGGCACACGAGACTAGAGACAAACTCATGGCATCACATACAGAGTTAGCCGAAGAAGGGGCTATTCAGATTGTAATAATAAAAACAACCGGTGATAAAATACTGTCGCAACCGCTTGCAGACATAGGTGGGAAGGGCTTATTTACTAAAGAAATAGATGAAGCACTTATAAATGGGGACATTGACATTGCAGTTCACTCGATGAAAGATGTTCCTACCTATTTGCCTGAGAAAACAATTTTGCCGTGTAACCTTCCACGAGAGGATGTCAGAGATGCGTTTATATCTTTGAGTGCAGCTTCGCTAGCTGATCTACCGGCTGGTAGTGTTATTGGAACCGCATCGCTTAGACGAAAGTCACAAATCCTCCACAGATATCCATCTCTAAGTGTAAGCTAGTGTATTCTTGATTTTTCCACTGTTCAGTGTCTGCCATATCAGTTTTTACGTCAAACCATAATCATTTTCTAATGGGCTGGTTTAGTTCTGATCAAAGCATTTAATGCATTCATAGTGGATGTTTGAGTTAATAAACAAACATTGGTTTGTGTAATTGTCTTGTCACCATTAACAACATGGATAATGGTTGAGTGTAGAGTAATAGACAATGTCACACTTGAGAGTCATACTCGAGGATACTGGGCAATACCCGTGTTTTTTAGAGTTAGCCTTTTAAATGTAGAATCGTCTTGTCCCATGCTTTCTTTCTTTATTCTTCTTGAACATTTTTTCTTTGTCTAGTGTCATTTAATTGTTCTTTCTTCATGTTTGTTCTGTCATTTAGCTTTATGGAAAACTGATGGAATCTTATTGATTTTTACTCAACCTATAATTATAACCTCAGGTGCAAGATAATTTCCGTGGAAATGTCCAAACAAGGCTTAGAAAACTAAGTGAGGGTGTTGTCAAAGCTACTTTATTGGCTCTAGCTGGACTGAAACGATTAAATATGACGGAAAATGTTACTTCAACACTGTCAATTGATGATATGCTTCCGGCTGTTGCCCAAGGTGCAATTGGAATAGCCTGTAGAAGCAATGATGATAAAATGGTGAGTGTTCAACTATATTTTATGAACTTGCCACTTGTTTGACTTGTTGAAAACACTTTTGTGTTCAAATTTTGGTTGTACAATGTTTGACTGTATTTTGTGAGCTATTGGCTGTTGTCAATCAAGTTAGAAGCATAGGTAGAGATACGACTCATTCTGATATAAAACTTATTCAAAGCATGCAACGGATTTTGTACTTATTCAAACTTCTGAAATATTTCAATTTAAGGAGCGAAGGATTTTGTACTTGATATAATTGTGCAGTTTAGTTTTACCATATTTGGTTGGCTGATTTTTGCAGGCAGAATATCTTGCTTCGCTGAATCATGAAGAAACAAGATTAGCAATTTCCTGCGAAAGAGCCTTCCTTACGACTTTGGATGGTTCTTGCCGAACGCCTATTGCAGGTTATGCTAGCAGAGACAAGGATGGAAATTGCTTGTTTAGAGGATTAGTTGCTTCCCCCGATGGAACCCGTGGTATGGACATCTTTGCAGTAAATTTGTTTAATTTGTGATTCATTGAAAGTTATCATTCTTAAGCTTGCCTAAACTTCGTTTGTGCAGTGCTTGAAACTTCCAGAATCGGTGCTTATGCTTATGAAGATATGATGAAGATGGGTAAGGATGCGGGTGAGGAGCTTCTTTCTCGAGCTGGACCTGGTTTTTTCAATAGTTAATAACCTAGATTATAAGTTTCAACACTCAATCGGTAACACAGGTATGGTAGGTTGTATTATCAGAGCTTTTAAAATGGGTGCATTCCTAGTTTGTTATTCTTTTTCAACTGAACTCCTTATCAGGATCAAATTGTTGTATTTTATTAGGTGATTGGAAAGCCAAATTTTTGTAATATTTATTGTTCCTGCAATAGTGAAGTTTTAGAGTTCCTGCTTAACACGGAAATTTCAATAGGTGATTCTGGACTCTGGTTCAAGAAAGCAACAATTAAAATATATGTTGGTGTTGTTTTTTGTATAATGTCAAAAAATGTTGTATTGTTAATGTTGAGTTCCTAAAAATTTTGAAATTGCAAAAAAAGGGTTGGTTTGTTCCCAAAAACATTATCTATATAAGAGATGCTGTGACAATCTGTAGCATTCTGTAGGCATGTTTTGTAGAGGTTCCTCCTTATTCATTATAAATTCTCACTTCCTTTCAACATCCTTCTTGGCAGCCTTGGCATTTTGGCCGTTGTATATTCATAGAGCTAATAGCTTGCATAAATTCTTGCTGTTTATTTCTGAGAAAAAATATCAATAAATTTGGTATACAAGTTATGATTATGTTGATATTTGTACCGTGTATGTAGAATTTTATTTTTTTTCAAGCAAGGTTGTATCAATTGGTTTGATAGATTTTTCTACAATTTAGTTGTTAATACATTCAGTGGTTAGTGCACACAGTTGTGTACATTAGGTATATAAAAGAATTTGTTGCTTTAAGAGTACCTTGCCAATGCAGATATGTTAAAAACTAATTTGAAAAAAGGACTTAGTGCAAGAAGCAGGATGATCATTCTATGAAAAAATGAGGAAGCGAAAGATGCAGCATGTTGGCTTCTTGCCTTGGGCTACATTTGCAGGCAGAACCGGAACTTGCACAACCTTGCTTTTTTATGGTGATGGGATTGAGTGCGCTATTGAATCTCTCCCTGCTGCCCCCTCATTTGCCAGTTTGAGTCGTGGAATTCAAAATCTATGCGAGGTATCTCAGGCGATGATGCAAATAGCAGGAACTAGAGTCCAAAATTCAATAGAATCTATTGTAAACAGAATAAGAAAGGCAAGGGATCAATAGAGAAACAATATAATTCTTTTTGGTACAAATTGAAGGAACTAGAGTCCAAAATTCGTATAGTTGTTTGTGGTTTTCTTCATGAATTGGTAATGACCTGATTGGTAAGAGTTCAGTAAATTCTTTTGTGCATAATTTTCTGTTGCAGATCTGGTCAAATTTCGCAGTGCTTAGCTTAATATTAGGAGGTATATAGTACGTATTTCCCCCTCTTCCTTCCCATTGTGCTATTGTTTCAAATCACAACATTTATTCTTCCATTCTTTGGTGTTAAAAGACATTTTCTGGAGCATCTTCGGTTCATACTAACCCTTGAAGTGGACCTTATCTGATTTTGACTTACTGTGCAAATCATGTCTGCTGATTTGAAGCTAGAATAGCAATATATGCTCTGCTTTGCTTCGACTCTAGTATCCATAACTTTGAATTTAATACATTGGATTTTGATTCTCTAGAGATTGTTGTGTTTGCGTATCTGTTTATTATGAGTTACACACGTTCCAGAGCAAAAAACATTATAGTAGAAATTTCTTGCTATTGCGTCTATGTGAATGTGAGTCTGGCATGGTTTTGAATGGATACACAAACATGCTATGAGTTGGTAGTTGTGTATCTGGGAATCTTAGTTTTTCCCCCTAGTTCGAAATTATGGAAGAGAATTTGGCATATACTCTGATTCTTTTTGGTTTCCTGTCCTGCATTGCTTTTAAAACTGGTGGAAGGGGGCACTAAATTTAGAATTTATAACTATTGTTCCATTACAATTTTTTTTTCTTCCTGAGGGTCTTCAAGCTCATTCTGAAACAGCCTTCTCTTGGAAGGCACTGTAATGCATTTGTGGAGAAGATCTGATTCCTGTTAAATACTGTAGCTTTTTCTAGGATGGAATACATTTACATTTTAAACTTCATCTGCCAAGCTTGAATTCCTCCCAATTACACTCCCTTTATTCTTTGAATTGGGTGTCACTCTTGTACATTTCGGTTCTTCAATCTTCTCTTTCGCAACATCCAAATCTCCACGCTCTCCCCACACCGTCTCGGTGCCACCCATTCCTTTTTGCACCTTGGGTTAATGTTTTGCTGTTCTTCCATAGTCATTGATGAATTTTTTGTAATAATCAGTCAGTTTGAGAAATCGTCTCACGGCCTTCGCATTGTGGGGGTGTTTGATGTTCCTGTACCAAAAGGAATTTCATTGATGTCGGAAAATAAAAACACATATCCAAGTTGGTCTAAATGATGTTGCCAATTTGAACTGTAGACTATGATATCATAACATGTTTCTTGAGTAAATGATTGAACAGAGATCGTGGTAGACTGTAATGTTGATTATGTGGTTGTGAGGCCAGAGTGCGTAGTCAAGTTTCTTGGAAGCACAGACAGGGTGACAGATTAGTACACTTTGTAGACCTTGGTCTTTTATTTTGTATCAATTACTGCATAATTTAAGAGGAGATATCTATCGAAAGAGTTATTATCACTTATCAATGGATGTTTCATGTGGCATCTGTTATGATACCAATGAAATTCCTATGAAATAATACCACTTAACATGGGGTGCCTATTAATATTATCATTCAATTATAATACATTTTTTAGGGTTTGCCTAATGCATGACAATTTCTTTGATATTTTTAAATATATACAATTTAAAGATTATTTTGTGATGCTCACAATTTCAAGAATGAATTTACCCATTCACTCAATTTTAAAATGTAGGAAAGTGGAACCCACTTGGGTTGGCCTAGTGGTAATTGGCTTGGGATATGAGAGTGTGCTCCTCCCCGAGGTCATAGGTTCGATTCTCTCTGGTGCTAATTTGAATGGGTTAATTTAGCTTCTTCAAAAAATAAATGTAGGAAAGTGGGAGGCAGTCACGTGTGCAATTTGTCGAGAACCACATTATTCATCTGAAATGTAATATTAAAAAAAATAATTAAAAAGTTAAATGACTTTGTTTAAAACTTTAAACTAAATATTTCTGAATTTTTTAATAGATTTTGCTTTCATATCATTTTAGTGATAACTTTTCAACTTAGTCAATTTTTATCTCACATGTGTGATATAAGTACAAACTCGGATTCTTTGACATGATTCATCTCAAGAGAATTCATTAATCATTTGAGTCCAATCATTCTTAATATTTTCAAATAATTTAAAAAAGTATCTCTAAATATGCATAAAAAAACAATATACCTTCTTTCCAAATAAAAATAATAATAATACCTTTTCATAAGTGTGGAAAAAATAAGAATATTACTATTTAATATTTTACCTAAATAAATATTATATAATTATTAACCGCTCTTTTTTTTACGTTAATGTTTGTAATTATGAACGGTATTTTTTTTATATAAAATTTTGATTTTGATTAAAAAAATATAGATATTAGATGTTTGAGAATTTGAAAGTATAACAAACCCAACAAACAATGTTTATCTTTTTCAATTACATCAATAATATAACAAATTTAATATAAATCCTTATATTTTTTAATGACACAAACAATATAATATTTTATAGCAAAATTTGTTCAAGAGGTATAATTGAAATAATGAAAAAACCAAAGTTAATATAGACATCGTTAAATCAACCAAAGTTACAACTAAAGGTACTTATTAGCAAGACGCATATAAAATCTATCGTTCATTCATTGTGGTCATATCCGACTAAAAAGAATATATACGGAGTGGTAGTACTAGTAGTAGCAGCCAGTAGGACTAATGACACATGTGAGTTGTGATTTAACAGACGCTAGAGTTCTCTAAACATTGCCATCATCTTCCTCTTTTCGCAACAATGGCGATTACGTTTCTCTGGAATCTCCAAAATCTATGGCCATTCTCCACATTCAAACCAAACAACTCCCTTAAATCCTCTCAACAACTCGTTTCCAAACTCAACATCCCTAACCAAACCAAACAATTCGTTTTCGCTTTTCACGATCCCAATTCCCAATCCCTAATTTATATTCTCTCTTCTCTCAATCTCTCCGAACGTTCTTCCTCCGACGCTATCACACTCATCAATGAAATCAAACCCGATGCTGTTATCGTTCAATCAGGTGGTAGTGTCTCCCCTTTTGAAGATGATGAAAAAGATGATATTTTGGTACCTACTTCTTCTTTTGGTGTTATTAAACGTTGTTTTGTTGATAAAATTGGTAGAGAAAGATATGAAAGCGTTGCTGGTGATTTTGTTCTTAAGGAGATTTTTGGTACTGGATTTTATGGTCCTGTTTTAGCTGCTAAAAAAGCTGCTAAATTTGTTGGTTCTGAGTTTATTCTTGTTCAATCGCCTTTAGGTAATTCTTGTTTCGGTAACAATAATAACAATGATAGTAATAATGGTAATGATAGTAATAACAATAATTCCAGTGGAATTGTTGATGCTGGAAACCGTTTTACAACTATTGTGAATAGTTTGGTTCCTCAGCAGCAAATCGCTTCGATTGGTTTGAAGAGGTTTTCGATGAATAAAGATGTTAGAATGGTGTTGGCAGAGGGTTTATCTAGCTATATGGATCCACTTTTGATTGGTAGTGCTAAAAACAAGTCTGTTTCGGAGGTGGGTTCGGTTGAAATTCAACCGAACACTAGTTATGATACACCTGCATTTGCGAAGTCGATTTATCCATTACTTGAGGATTTGCATGATATGTTTTCTGATTTACCGTCAATGGGGAAGGCGTTGGGGCATGTGCAGAAAATGTTGTTGGATGTGAATAGAGGGGAGATTCTTGATGCTAGAACTGTTTCTGAGGTTTATACTTTTAGAATTGCGGTTGAGGGGCTTAGAATAGCTTTAAATAATAAGGGGATGCAGTCGATTGTTGAGAAAGGCGTTTCCAAGGCAAGTAAGGTTGAGTTCTCGGAGCTTCCGGTCAATGACAAGTCGCAAGTGCTGTTTGCTCAGGCTATTCGTAGCCAGACTGATAAGTTTAAAACAATTGTAGCCGTAGTTGATGCTAGTGCGTTAGCGGGTATCAGGAAACACTGGGATACTCCTCTTCCTGATGATGTTAAAGAGATTGTTGGAGATTTAATTACGGATTCTGACGGTGAAGGGGTTAGTTTAAATCATGGTGACAGGAAGCGGTTGCTAGCGGATAAACCTGTAATTGCAGTTGGGGCTGGAGCAACTGCAGTTTTAGGAGCATCTTCTCTAACCAAGGTAGTCCCTGTGTCGACACTGACGAAGGTTGTTACTTTCAAAATTCCAACTTCACTCAAGATTATACTCAGTCAAATGCAGAAAGTACTGAGTGTTTCCCTAGGTCCATCTAATACATCGGGTTTCATGAAGGCAGCTGCATCTGCCGAAAAGATTAGAGCCGTTACTCACGGTGTTATATACTCTGCTGAAAAAACAAGTGTTTCAGCTATGAGGGCAGCATTCTATGAAATAATGAGGAAGCGAAAGATGCAGCGTGTTGGCTTCTTGCCTTGGGCTACATTTGCAGGCAGCATCGGAACTTGCACAGGATTGCTTTTCTATGGTGATGGGATTGAGTGCGCTATTGAATCTCTCCCTGCCGCCCCCTCAATTGCCAGTTTGGGTCGTGGAATTCAAAATTTACGTGAAGCGTCTCAGGCAGTGATGCAGACAGAAGGAACTAGAGTCCAAAAATCAATAGAATCTCTTGTAAACAGAATAACAAAGCCAAGGGATCAATAGAGAAACAATATAATTCTTTTTTATGTACAGCTGTTTGTGGGTTTCTTCATGAAGTGTTTATAACCTGATTGGTATGAGTTCTGGAAATTCTTCTGTACATAAGTTTCTTTTCCAGATCTGGTCGAATTTTACAGTGCTTAGCTTTTATATTAGGAAGTATATAATACACATTTTTTCAATAAGAGTGGATATGATATGAAAAATTAATATTTTTTCCTCTCTTCCTAACCGCTGTGGTATTGTTTCAAATCATAACATTTATCCTTCCATTTTTTGGTGTTGAACATGATTTTTGGAGTATCTTTGGTTCATATTAATCCTTGATGTGAACTTTATCTCTTAATACTTTGAAATTTTGTGACACCGTAGTATTATTTGAATTGATTTTGTGACCAACTGACTATTGAATATTCAAGCTTATAAAATGGGTTCTTTTGGTGTAAGTGATCCTGAAATATAAATATCCTGTCTAAATATATCAAGATGTCAATTTGATCTGAGCCATCTATTAAGGAATTTTCACCACCAACCATGTAATAATACAACATATTATTTGCCCTAGTGAAATAAATACAATGCTAATTTAACGGTCTATTGATTTCTTTTTAATTAAAGTATGAAGGATGATACCAAGTCTGGACAGTTTAATAGTTTTTGATTTATTATGCAAATCATGTTTGCTGCTCCGAAGCTAGAATAGCACTAATGTAATAGTGTTAATTAACATCAGAAAAGATACTGATTGCCCAAATTCCTATAGTTTATGTCTTGTAAATTATATATAGACGTGCTCTGCTTTTCTCCGACTCAAGTATATATAACTTTGAATTTAATACATTGGATTTTGATTCTCTGGAGATTGGTAGTGTGTTTGTGTATCTGTATATTATGAGTCAATGCAAAAAACGTTAGAGCAGAAATTTCTTGCTACTGCAAGAATGTGAGTCTGGCATGATTTTGAATGGATACAAAAACATGCAATGAGTTGTTAGTTGTTAAGTTCAAGTATCTGGAATTCAGTTTTTTCCCCTTGTTTGATAATGTAGAAGGGAATTTGTCATATGCTCATATTCTTTTTGGTTTCCTGTCCTGCATTATTCTTAAAAGTGGTGGAAGGGGGCACTAGATTTACTATTTATGACTCTTGTTCCAGTAGAAGTTTTTTTTATCAGGGGCTTCAAGCTCATTCTGACACAGCATTCTCTTGAAAGGTACTGTCATGCATTTGTGGTGAACATCTGATTCCTGTTAAATACTGTAGTGTATTCTAGGATGTGATGTAATCCATTTTGCCTCTTTTAGTCTGTGAACCAATTTTCTGCTTGGGTTGAAAATACATTATTAAGTTGATATTGATACAATGAAGAGATAGTAGAAGATACCAATTACTTTCAAAACTCTGCCAAATTTTGCTGTCCATTGGTTTCTTGGTTGTTAACTCTTGATTGGGTCCATTAGTTTCTTGGATGTTAACTCCTTCTCTATTGCATTTCTCAGCAATAGCATCTTCAAGCCAGTTGAGAATAATTTTTTTGGAGATTTAGATTAAGGAAAATGAGAAATGTTTGTGATTTGCACTCAGCTGATCCTGTATGCACAATCTGAACAATAAACAAAATTTACATTTTAATTTTAGTTTTAGTTTTGTTTTTGATTTTTCTAAATATATATATATATATATATATATATAATGTTACAATGATATTGCTCCTACCTAAGTTCATGGATGATATCACCTAGTTACATGGTTAACTAATAACTATGTACATGAATGTATGTATTTGCTACAACTTTCAATACCAACGTAAATTCCAACAAAGCCCAAGACACAAATAACGTGGAATATGATTCTAGCTCTATTGGGCCTCTTCTTTATATCTTGCGAAATCTTGATTGTGAGACGAGAGGTTCACTTTAAACCTGAGAGATATCAATGCAAAATAACAGAGGAAGAATATGACCCCTGCTTGGAATAATGCTGAAGTTGTTTCATATGAGGTGTGTTTACTATTTACTGTTGCTTTCCTCTGTCACCAGTTTTTTTTCCGACTCAATATGCACCAGTTCTGAGTTAGAAAAGTTGATTAAATACTTAGATTTTATTTATTGGAATCTTATCCTCTGCTAATGCTCCTCTTTTTAAGTAGAAGATTTTGTTGCTTCTGAATAAGTTCAATTGTACAAGAAATATGTTAACTTGTAATGTCCAAGTCTGTTTTCCTTAGTACTGTAATATAACATATCTTATTTTATAGTAAATTTTTTTTTGACAGGATGTTATAGTAAAGTTTTGATATTAGCTGGATTGGAAAGTTCAAGAAATGAAAATTAAATATCTATAGACTGGGAACTGATAAATTTTATTTGGTCCTGAAATAGTTATTCTTTCATGTTATTTATATGTTGATGTCATTTTATTTTGTTTGATTATGAATTTCCTAACTTGAAGTTCAGAGTTTATCAACTTATTTAACACTGATATTGATGTTTTCAATCCTCTTGGATTTACCATATCAGGCCAATTCTCATCCACATTAACGTTCTCCTTTTCTTTCTCATCATTACAATTCTCTTTATCATCTTCATCAGCAACACATCGTTTGGCACCACCCGTGGTTTTCTTTTTCTCAATATTTTCCACCCCATCCACCAAGCTTGAATTTTCTCCCAATTACACTCCATTTGTTCTTTGTATTGCGTGTCTCCTGTGTACTCTTAAGTTTTTCCACCTTTTCTTACTCAACATCCAAATCCCCAAGCTCTCCCCACCCATGTACTTTTGTGGAGAAATGAGAAAACGATATTTTGTTTTGTTTTTGCATTTGAAGTGTTTTTGGTGTGGAATTTGCTTGCAGGAGTATTGGTAAAAGGGTTAAGAGTGCATTGTTTTGGGTTGTGACGACGGCTATAGTGTGTGCTTTCATTCTTGGTATTTTGTATGGTATGCATGATATGAACTTTTGTTTGATTTTAACTATGTATTGCACACTTTTCTCTTACTGTGTGTGTAATGTAGGACTGAACTGTTCTTTGTGTGTCAGTTGAAGTGTATTTTCAAGGACAGAGAGGATTATGTGAACCCTGATTGGATTTGTTTGATGTCCATTTGGTAGTACATTCTCTTAGTAAGAAAAGAAAAGATGGAGTTAGGCTAATTAATGTATTTGGGTTAATACATGGGGTTAATACAATCTCTGAATTTGAATCTGTAAATTTTATCGTATAACCTAGATATCACTATTTTTTTCCAGCTATATAGGTTTCTTCTCTCAAGGAGGATTTTCTTGCTGGTTTGTATCTATAATCAATGATGACGATGATCGTGGTTGCTGCATATCAAAATCAAAATTACTAGCCAAGTTTGATGTTTTGTTCGAGTTGTTTGTGGTTTTCTTCATGAAGTGGTGATAACCTGATCGGTAAGAGTTCTGGAAATTCTACTGTACATAATTTTCTGTTGCAGACCTGGTCAAATTTTACAGTGCTTAGCTTTTATACCAGGAAGTATATAATTCACATTTTTTCAATCAGAGTGGATATGATTAGAAAAATGAATCTTTTTTACCCCCTCTTCCTAACCATTGTGCTATTGTTTCAAATCACAAAACATTTATTCTTTAGCATGCAGCAATGTCCTTTTGTAACTTGCGTCCATCCTATTTTCTCTTAAATTTTGACCTGGGACTTTACAGAACAAGCTGTCAGACAAATCTATCATCCATGCCCACCAAGGGAGCACTTAGAATGGTGAAGTACTAATACTTTTTTACTATGATGGTGAAGTTAGTAATGGATAGTGGATGTGTAGTATTATGAATGAATGACCAAGGTTTAAGAGTGAATACCTTGAAATCAGTCACTTACATGAGGGGTACCTAGTATGATGCAATTATAGTACTACTTTTTTTAGGGATAAATATGTTTTACGTTCTTGTAAAATAAAATGAGGCTTCTAGGTTTAGTCCTTATAAAATTGTTAAGTTTATTTATTTTTTGTCATTACAAAAAAACCACACCTTTTCGTTGCTATAATAACTCTGAAGTAGTTTTGGTCTATGCTAAAATAAAACATGTGTAATTATTTTCAACTTTTAAATTTTCGAATGATTTTTCGCAAACATGTTTATATATTTTTTGCCCCTATAAAATTATCATTTTTAGTTTTTTCATCTTCATAAAAAACTTGATGTTTTAGTCTTTAGTACAAAATTGTCCTGCAAACAATTTTAGTCTTTGTTGAACCAAAATATGTGGAATTATCCTTCACTTTAAATTCTTGAATAATTTTGGTATACATGTTTAGAAAATTGTAAACATTACTCAGCAGAAATTTAAATTTTTTAATATGATAAAGTGAATGTGAATATACGAGATACATTTTAATTCTTTTTGTAAAAATTAACTACATACACTTAACTTCATCACCATGGTGAAAAACATAGAGTGAACCATGCTAATGGACTCAGGTCAAATCTCTCTTTAATTTTTTATTTTAGTAGATAAATAAAATGATAAAGATCATTAGAAACTCATACACATAAATGGAGGAGTCGGATCTCGAACCTGATCATGTTGTGCAACCTAACAATTTCAATATTTTTATTTGTTGAAATATAATTTACGACACCCTCTCTATTAGTTCCATTACCAATGTTTTGTTTTTTTGAACGACCATTACCAATGTTTTAGAAATATAATTATAATAATGTGACATTTGCTTGGGCCATATTTCCTCACCGCCTTTTCGATTTTTCATTACATGTAGGTGGCGGCAAAGAAGTCAACCTGAAATTACTATATATATTTTTTAATTAAACAAATATTACTTTTCAATTTTAGTGCTATTGGACAAATATAGAAATAGAACATAGGAGTCAATATTGCTACTTCCAGGAACACCACCACCCACCCCCACTATTCCTCCATTCACACTTGAAACTAAAACTACTGTGTCAACAACTTCAATCAACAAATTTTTTAAAGATTGCACGTAAACAAACAAAGGAAAGATTGTTAAAAAATGTATGTTGGACGTAGAGTGTGTGCTTATCATAAATAATATATTTAGCGGACTTTCATTTTTGATTGTTCAAAGTCATCAATATTAATTATTTACCTATACTACTCCCTCCTTTTCAAAACGAGTATCATGAACAGGTTTTGATTACTTGTATTTAACAGACACTAGAGTTCTCTATTTCATAGTGGTTCTGAAGCAGAAACATTTCTTCTTTCTTCTCTTTTCGTTGCAAAATCACATACTCTCTGCAATGGCGAATAGGTTTCTATCGAAGCTACAAAACCTATGGCCATTCTCTACACTCCATTTCGACGAACTCAAACCATCAAAACAACTAGTAAACAAACTCAACATCCCTGATCACACCAAGCAGTTTGTATTCGCAGTACGTGATCCTGAAACACAGTCCCTAGTTTACATTCTCTCTTCTCTCAACCTATCAGAACAATCATGTTCTGATGCGCGTGAACTCATTAATGAAGTTAAACCTGATGCTGTTATTGTTCAAGCTGATTGGTTTTCAACTTTTGATGATGATGAAGAGGATGAAGACGAGGTACCTACTTCTTTTTTTGGTGTTATCAAAAGGTGTTTCATTGATAAAATTGGTAGAGATGAGTATGAGAGTGTTGCTGGTTATTTTGTTCTTAGGGAGATTTTTGGTACTGGCTATAATGGTCATGTTTTGGCTGCTAAAAAGGCTGCCAAAGATGTTGGTTCGGAGTTTATTGTTCTTCTATCACCTCCAGAAACTTTTTCTGATGATAGTAATGATGATGATGATGATGATAGTGATGATGATGATGATAATGATTCTGGTTTAATTGTAGATGTTATAAACCGTTTTAGAGATTTTGTGAATAGTTTTGTTCCTCAGCAGCAAGGTGCTGCAACTTCTTTGGCTTCAATTGGTTTGAAGAGGTTTTCGATGAATAAAGATGTTAGGATGGTGTTGGAAAAGGGTTTATCTGAAAATATGCATCCACTTTTGATTGGTAATAGTAAAAATGAGTCTGTTTCAGAGGCGGGTTCGGTTGAAATTCAGCCAACAACTAGTTATGATGCTCCTGCATTTGCACAGTCTATATATCTTTTGCTTGAGCATTTGCATGATATATTTTCGTATTTACCATTGATGGGTAATGCGTTAGCACATGCACAGAAGATGTTGTTGGATGTGAATAGAGGAGAGGTTCTTGATGTTAAGACTGTTTCTAAGGTTCATACTTTCCGATTTGCCGTAGAGGGGCTTAGAATAGCTTTACATGATGAGGGGATGCAGCCTGTTGGCGAGAAAGGCGTTTCCAAGTCGAATAAGATTGAGTACTCAGAGCTTCCAGGTGATGTTCAGGCACAAGTGATGTTTACACAGGCCATTCGTAGCCAGACTGATAAGTTTAAAACCATTGTGGCAGTAGTTGATGCTAGTGTCTTAGCAGATATCAGGAAACACTGGGATACTCCGCTTCCCGGTGAGCTTAAAGAGGTTCTTGGAGAATTACTCACTTATTCTGAAGGTAAGGGGGCTAGTTTAAATCATGGTGACAGCAAGCGGTTGTTTACGGATAGTCCTGTGGTGGCAGTTGGGGCTGGAGCAACAGCAGTTTTAGGAGCTTCGTCTCTGACCAAGTTAGTCCCTATGTCGACACTGACAAAGGCTGTTACTTTCAATACTCCAGCTTCTCTCAAGATTGTACTCAGCCAGATGCAGAAACTACTATCTGTTGCCCTTGGTTCATCTAAAGTTACGGCTCCTGGATTTGCAACTTCTGGAGCCAAATCATCGGTTTTCATGAAGACAGCTGTATCTGCTGAAAAGATTAGAGCCGTTACTCAGGTTGCTATAGCCTCTGCTGAAAAAACCAGTCTTTCAACTCTGAGGTTAGCATTCTATGATATAATGAGGAAGCGAAAGATTCAGCGTGTTGGCTTCTTGCCTTGGGCTACATTTGCAGGCAGCATCGCAACTTGCACAGGCTTGATTTTGTATGAAGATCGGATTGAGTGCGCTATTCAATCTCTCCCTGCCGCCCCCTCAATTGCAAGTTTGGGTCGTGGGATTCAAAATCTACGCGAGGCATCTAAGGTAGTAATGCAAACAGAAGGAACCAGAGTCCAAAAGTCGATAGAATCTTTTGTAAACAGTATAAGAACAGCAGGGGATCAATAGTGAAACAATGTAATTCTTTTTTATGTACACTTGTTGGTGATTTTCTGTTGTAGATCTGGTAGAATTTTACAGTGGACATGCTAAGAAAAGTGAATATTTTTTTATCCTTCCGATCTTTGGTGTTAAAGAAATTTTTTGGAGCATCTTTGGTTCATATTAACCCTTAATGAAATTTTTATATCTTTTGTGACTAACTGTATTTCAGGATAAACAAACATGCTATGAGTTGGTACTAGATGTTAATGTTATAGGTGTCTAGAATTTCAGTTTTTTACCCAATTCGATAATATGGAAGAAACCTCGGCGTATCATGTACATTTATTGTAAAAAACTGTAGGATAAGTTCCATTACTTTCAATTACCATTATAGCTTTCTGTGACATATAGCATTGTAGTAATTCATACTATTATAGTTTTCTTTGGTGACATTATTATCCGTGCCGAGAATTTCACGCTCACCACTTAAGGACAACTAGAAAACATTAGAGTAACTTGGTTTTTCTTCGAATTCCTGTCACTTTCCCTGAATTGAAATTACCTAGGTACATAGCTAATTATGTACATGAATGTATTTGCTACAACTTTAACATTAATTCCAACAAAGGCCAAGACAGGAATAACGTGGTATATGACTAAAATTTTGACGAAATAAATTATACAAATATATTAATCGTAACAAATCATCAATCATTTTCTTCCTGGTGTAGTAAAGTTGTTTATATTTTAGTGAATTTAACTTTTTAATTATAATTTAAATGACATCATAAAAATGCTAAAATAATTTAAATGATTGTTAAATTCGAAGTAAAAAATCTCAATCCAAAAATGGGACTCCCCTTTATATTTTTTTTTATAGATTAGATAATGCATGACATAAGTTGCAAAATCTTAATATATATTCATATATAATTTATTTGAAAAGGAGGAGAGTTGAACTTGAAAAAATTAAGAAAAAAAATGCAAAAATTGAGAGTTAAACCTGGGACATCCAAGTTTGTACTCAAAACCCACACCACCAGGCCAAATGTGTAGATTTGTTTAATTACGAAATAGAGGATATATATATTATTTAAGATTGGCTTTGTATGAAGAAAAAAAAAAGTTTTGGGGCTGGGCTGGTGTGGTGCCCTGCTGAGGTCCGCCCTTGACTATTGGGACTCTTTTTGGTATCTTGCCAAAGTTTGATTGTGAGAGGAGAGGGTGACTTTAAACCTGAGAGATATCAATGCAAAAATAACAGAGGAAGAATATGACCCTGCTTGGAATAATGCTGAAGTTGTTTCATATGAGGTGTGTTTACTATTTACTGTTACTTTCCTTTGTCACCAGCTGAGTTAGAAAAGTTGATAAAATAATTACATTCTATTAATGGAATTGTATCCTCTCCTCTTTTTATGTAGAAGATTTTGTTGCTTCCGAGTAAGTACAAATGTACAAGAATTATGTTGACTTGTAATGTCCAAATCTGTATTATGTATTCCTTTAAGACTGCTGAAAATACATGGTATTTTTAGAGCTACCAATATTTTAACAAGAAACTAAGACTGCATTTCATATATTATATATCACTTAAAGGAAGATGGAAAGGAAATAAATAGGATCTTTGAAACTTCTTATGTAGATTTTCTCTGCATGATTATTATTCCTTATGCAAAATGTAATTTAGGTACATTCATATTCTCCCTAATTAATAAGTGTCTTGAAATATACATGAATAAACAAAATTTACTGCCTACATTCATATATAGAATGAACACATTAACTACACTAACAATTTTTCTTAGGTTCTTTTTGGCGTGGTTTTTTTTACGGTAGAAAAGCTACTTTTAAAACAAAGTTAAAAGTAAGAGCCATAGTGATGACATGTCATCTTACGTTATTCTTAGCATGTTTTTCAGTCTATTTTAGTACGTTTTACCAGCAAAACATAGGAGTATTAGATCAATTGCCTATGATTTTGGGACATTTGTAATGTTTTCTATACTTGAGTCTGTAATTCTATTCTTCCCGAAACATAGCAATTTTGGGGTGTTCTTGATGTAATTCACGAAGAAATCAAGTAAATCAGGCAAAGCAAGACATCCAAAGATTTATGTGGTCTTTGGGAAGATGAAGAATGAAGATTCAAGAGGCATCAGAAGACTTTACAGAGGAAGGAATTCTGTTCCCAAGTTCCAAGACATTTTATATTGAAGAAAACACCTCAACATGCGAAGAAAACAGTCAAAATAGCATATAAAACGCATTGAAGTGCCCAGGCGCACCACAAGGGGGCGTTAGGCTCCCCAGAGCTAATACACTAAAGCGCCTGGCGCATGCCAGATGGCGTTAGGCGCCTCAGCCTGGAAAGCACATGCGCTAGCCGCATGGCCTTAGGCGCCCCATTGCTTGCAAAAAAAGTCACTTTTTGTGACTTTTTCGCTGCTAGAAGCCCATGTTTTTAGTCCAAGTTAGGTGGAAACTTTCCAGATAAATACTGCATTCTTCATTCATAATTTCTCGTTCAAGATGAAGACGATTCTAGGAGCCAAGAAGGAGTTCTATCTTCTCCTATCTTTTCTATGATATGCTTTTATCTTTTTATATTTTGTCTTAGTTATCATGTGTAACTAGATATTTATAGGCTAGGGTTCTAAGATGAACCTCTATTTGTTTTGTTGGATAATTATTTAATTTAATGTCGTTTATTTTAGTATATTTTTTGCTCGCTATTAAGTTTTATTAGGATTAATTTAGTTCGGTGAAGTGCAACACTATATTAGGTACTTAGGTCGTTACGTGGCTTAATATTGATATTACTATCCTGATGCTTATATCATGATATTTCTATCTTGTATACTAATATCTATCTATCTTGGAAGTAAGTGATCAGTAACTGGACAAAAGATACCGAAAGCGAGTTGACCCTAGTAGTAAGTACTTAGGAGGTGACATTACTAATACTGAGTAAAATCTGCTGAACATATGATGTAACTAGTTATTAATTAGGGAAACAAACACTAAGGGGAGTGAAACTAGTGAGACCATTGTCCTCGACCTCTTGATAAGGTAGGCGCTGATAGGGATGTCTGTTTGTAGAACTATCAAGGGGAGAAAGATAGTGTGTTATGAGTGTCCTAAGATTCATAGATGGGAAGACCTTCGGAAACATTGACCTTCATTGCCTTTGGAACCTAGGAATGTCAATTTAAGTTTATGTTTCAATTACTTTTGAATTAGTAAGACCTCGCACATAAGAATCACCGTACAATCAATAGGTGCAGTTAGCCGTTGGAGGGATACACCTAGATTAACCGAGATAGTATAGACCCCGCACGTAAGGATCACCGTGCGATCAGCAGGTGCAACTTGACAACCGACTAGGTTAGAACATCCCAACGACCTCATCACTTGTATAGTCTACTTAAGATAACTAAACGCGACATGAATGTTATTTAACTCCAACAAAATAAATAGGGGGGATTCAAAGAGTCTTAACCGCTGCTTACTTTTCTGGAACCAAAATAGGTAACTTGCTATGTTGCAAACATATAAAAATTGCAATCTATATCCCCTAACTCTTTTATTTTATAACGTCAACTTAAAATAAGTAACGCATATTGTTTGGACGAAGCGACAATCCTTGTGGATACGATATTCTACTTATCACTTTATTACTTGGTAAACGATTTGATACACTTGCCTAATCCGACCATCAAATTTTTGGCGCCGCTACCAGTGATTGTTGATATTTCCGACTAAGTAATTTAAATTACTTATCCGCAACTGTTTTTATTATTTTAGTTAATTGTTTAAAAAAAGGGTATAGTAATCATAATAATTATAACAATAATTATTATTATTTACGGTCACTCCTAAAACAGTGCTATTTGGGTATTTTCGTTTATGAATGTTTCAGGAGACGAGTCATGGATAATTTTGCATCAAACAAGTTCGATCATTAAAACAATACATACCCTATGGAGTACCATGAACCCAATCCATATGCTTGGGGGAATGCACGGAGAACTCTAACCAGTTCTTCTGAACTATTGGACACAATGCATTTTTTGACATAAAATATTTTCATATCATTTTTATGCACACCACATAGCAAAACAAATGTTGGCTTGCAAAAAATTACAGTGAAGCAAACCAACCAAGGATCATCCGGTTAGGCACAATGTGTGGAGTAGCACAAGTGTACTTATCGAATGCAAAAAAGAAAATTTAGGTTAAGAAGAAGAGAATAAAGGAAATGCTTCCCTTGACTGAAAATGAGGAGGAATCGAGAGATAAAGAGCAAAACATAGTTTAGTTGGAGGAATCACTTAGAGAGCAAGATCCCGACGTAGGAACGAGTCGAAGGGAAACAAGGGCTGAAGAAGACAGCCCAAACTACCCCCCCCCCCCCCCCCCCCCCCCCACCACACGCCACCC
>Ga0228710_1004044_pt1 | contig 23148 bp, 9 predicted proteins | sample MedpolnodulmetaG_FD_177995 | JGI IMG/M metagenome (GOLD analysis project Ga0228710, IMG submission 177995) | Root nodule microbial communities from Medicago polymorpha collected in Santa Monica, California, United States - pink nodules | ecosystem: Host-associated > Plants > Roots > Nodule...
GTCCGGGGGTTGGTTTCGAAAAGGGAAGGTTTGACGCACCCTAAACGACTACGGTATTCCGTAGGAACCTCTTGGCTAAATTATCTTGTGCTAATTATTCGCTTATTTTGAAAATAAATGCCTAAGAATCTAAGTGAAAGAATGGAGGGAGAAGAAGTGAGATTTTGGTTATTTTTATTTGATTTAGAAGGATTGGGTCCTTTGCGTACATACCCACAAGTGGGATCAAAACCAATGTAGTTCACTCTCAAAAATTGTTTTTTGTGAGTTAGGTTAATTTTATAATTTTGAAAATAATTTTGAGAAGGGGAAAGAGGCCTCAAGGCATGAGAGAAAAATAAAGTGAGATTGGTCAAATTTTAATTACAAGAAAATCAAGTCTAAAATGAAAGTTAAATTGATTAAATTTTGATTAAGAAAATAAAAGGAAAGAAGGCACTTGGATTGATCCAAAGTTTCTTAAGAAAATATTTTTTGAGTTTTGCATATTTGATTTTTTTTTGGTAAAAGATTTTTCTAAACTAAACGCGAATTAATAAACTAAGCGTAACGACGTAACGTTAAAAAAAACGAGACATTTACAAAGGATGTTGGATCCAAGTAAATTCTCAAGTTATGAAGATGAACCTAAAATTACTAGTAGTTTGATTTTAATAAAATAAATAAAGTCCAATAATTAACCTAATTTTGTCCCTAATTCATTTCGGTCCTCGATTGCGATTTATGTCATAATGCGGAAAGTAAATGTGATTTGTGTCGGTGCTACTTTTATTATATGACTATTACATGGTCCCTAAATACATGCTAAATCTCCAAGAAACAAATAAATAGCAAGAAGCAAGAAAAATGCATGAGTTAAATCACAATAAAACCTATTATACTAAAACAAAATAAAAATGATAACAATTAAATATGCATGAGATGATAAACAAAAATAATGCAAAATAATATAAACAAATAAAAACAGTAAAATAGACAATTAATACAAAGCAAAAATATTTTTTAAAGGAAAGAAAACAAAGAGAAAATAAATTTTTAAGAGAAAATGGTGTAATAAATAAAAACAGTGGTGTATTTAACAAAACAGTAGAAAATATTGGGCTTAAGCAAGAGAAACGGGTAGGTTCGGAAAAATGGGCCCTGGGTGGGTCGAACCGGTTCAAAACTATGGGTCATGGGTTTGGCTCAGGCAGATTAGATCTGGACCGTCCGATGAATCAGGAGGCCCAGATTTAATCACAGAGGAACTCATCACAGCCGTTTGATTTAAATCAAAGGGTTTTAAAAAAAACACATAGAGTAAGTATCAAAACAAACAAAGCAGGGACCGTCAGATTTACGATCTGACGGTTCAAATAAATAAGCATATGAAAAAAGAACAAGTCACATGTGACTACTAACAGGAACATCATCGGCCGTTAGATCTACGATCTAACGGCCTAGGCCTGAGGGTACGTCGAAATACCAAGGACATGCATATACAGGAACCAAAACAAGTATATAACCAAGAAATCTTAATATATATAAATGTTAAACAGTTCTGAAAAGTTTGCCCTAATCCTAATCCCGCCTTTTTTGGTGGTTCTGAGTAATTTTTATGAAAAAAAAGTTTGCAAGGAATCGAACCAGGTACCATATGCTTACAGTTTATAACTATAACCACTATGTCACTTCTATTTTTGTTGAAATATTGTTGCTTCCAAAAATGATATACATGACTAAAACATTTTTTTTAAAGCCCCAACCGCCGAACGGTTTCCTCTCATAACAGTTATTTTTTATTATTAGTGTTACCTTTATTGATAGTAGTTATTTATTTTTTTTGTGTACACTAACTATGCGTTACGATATTAAAGTTGCATCTTTAAAATTGTAGATAATTTGACTGATCCATATGATAATTTTTTCATTAGAAACTTCATTTTTTTCCTGTAATTTTGTCTGCCTCTTTATTTCTCCTATATTATATTACATGAAGTTTTTGTTTTGACTTTTTATTTGCAAAAATCACTATAGTAGACTGTAACATTACTTTGTTTTGGCAAATTAATGACTTTTACTCCATATTCATTTTTGTTGATTTCCATATTAATTTTTGTTGATGCAAACTAAATGTTGTTAATTTTCTTCCTTGAGATTGTGCATGTCGATCACTCTTAATTGAGGCAATTTGATATTTTATATATGAAACTCTACAAAAACCCGTGCATCGCACGGGTTAGAGTCTAGTTAGTGCAAAACACTCATAATTCAAGAAAAACCTCTCTCTAAACATTCAAACAAAGCAAAAGAAGAGAGAGAAGCTCTCTTCTCTCTCCTAGAGTAAACTCGCCGGCGACGAGAAGAAGGAGGAGGTCGGAGTACAACCGGCGTGGTGGTCGGCCATAGCACCGCCGCGTCGGAGTCTTTTTTAATTTTTTTTGAAATTTTTTTTACATCAAAAGCTCCCTCTCCTTCTCCTCATCACAGATCCAGCTTTAGTTTTGGCAAAAACCCACTCATAAAGTCTAGATCTACAAAAAAGAAAACGAAAAAAAACTTCTCCTTACCTCTTGTTCTTCACGATTTCGGATCTACCAAAAGCAAACAAGCTGCTGCTCCTTCCTCTTCCACGAATCTGTCACGATCTGCTCCCTAACCACCGTTAAGTCCGATTTGGTTCATGTTGTTGTTGCGGTTCCGATTGTTCTTCGCGTTCTTGAAGTTGTTGGCAGATTCGAGTTCTGTGTATGTTGTTGTTACATATTCGAATTCTATGTGTTTTGAGCTTGCTGGAACCTTTATATGTTCATGTGTTCATGGTGTTCATGATATGTTCATATGATTTCTTTGAATTTCTGGGTTTTGATCCAGAATTTTGGAGAGAGAAAAAGGGAATCTGTTTGTAATGATTGATGGCTGCTTTTTCTGACTGACTTTTTTCTGACTTATGCTACAGTGCATTTAATGCTATTTATATCTGAAAAGTAGGGTTTCTCTGCTGCTGCAGAGAAAGGACGAAAATGCCCCTAAAGGGCTCTGGTACAAAAGGACTGGACTTGGACCAAAGAAAACTTCTAAAAGATTAAAAAAATAAAAGACTAAATAAACAAAATAAAAGTAAAACGAAAATCATCTATAAATAATAAAAAAATGAAAATCAATTTTTAAATAAATGACATTAAAACAAAATAAATACAAATGTCGCTTTCGGTAACCAAATGAGGTATTTTAAAATACCTCTCTGCCGAAATTTCGTTTGAGACGACGAAAACTACTCGACTTTCTAAAATACGAACACAAAACTTTTTAACTGATAAAGAACGAAATAAAAATTTAAAATACGAACAAAAGGTTCTAAATATCTGAAAACGAATTAAAAAAAGAATTTAACTGCTTACGAAGCGAAAAAGATATTTTAACCATCTACGGTATAAATAAAATGTTTAAATGCTTCAACACGAATAAAAATATGCCTAAAAAATAAAGCCAAGATTCTGGTTATTAAAATACGAATAAAACTTTAAAATACGAATGAAAAAATTTTAATTGGTCAAAATTCGAAGTATGACAAGTAGGATGATAGTTTTTATGAAGAGCAAAAGGAAAATATAACTTTTTGACTATATTTAGTACAATGGTGATATTTATTATCCGTCAATTTTATATTGTCATTTCTATTATTATAACTTTTATCATTATTAGAAAAATGACAAGTACTATAATAGAATATAACTATTTATTTATAATAAAATATTATAATAATCTAGTTTTGATTGAAATTACAATCTTTATTTTGAAAATTATTTTATGAAAGTCATAATGACTATGTTTGCAGATATGTTATTACAAGGATATTGAAAACTTGTAATCGTCAAACCCATCAATAACAACAACAGTATAACGCTTTTGAGTAACACTTTGCAACATGATAGCCCCTTGAATTACAATAGTTGAGGCAGTTGGTGTCTGGATTACAATGTTCCATAATACTGCAATATATTCCAATCGAAGCATCTACTTTACAGAAAATTAAACATTGTTAGACACATCATCTAATATTCTGAATACATATTTCATATTTCAAAGATATTATAGATTTTTCCATAAAATCCTACAACTTAAAGATTAAAATGAATAAGGAAGTTTTGCAAAAAAAAATGAATAAGGAAGTTGGAACATAAAGACTTAAAGATTACAATAAAAACATATTCAATTAAAAACATAACTATCATATTCTACAAATCCAAATCATTTCGTTGAAATCATAACAAAGGTTTCATTGTGGAACTAGATTGTTACCTGCAATTAGAACTGAAGCAATGCACATAATTGCAAAGGTAAACATGAGAAGAGTCATGTGGGTTGCCATTATTTTTTGATAGCTTGTCAAGCAGTAATACCTTACAATAGGCTATATATAATGACAAGGAAAGTCAATGCAATAAATTATTGGGTCCCACTTGTTTTATCTCACTTAAAGTGATAAATTAGTCAACCTGCTCTTTAAAAAACACAGCATATATGGCTACCCGCATCAATGCACGCGCTTGTTTACTCTCAATTAGTTTTCTTCTCTTTCTAGATTCTCACTAGGCTTTTAATAAATAAAAAAATCTACAACCTTTTGATAAATTAATCTTTCTAGAAGAAAATTCATGAAAATTTTTTGGTATGAAAACATGTTTTCGCGTGAACTGGTTAGAAAGAAAAAAGATGATAAAATATTCACGGAAAAAAAATTGGTTCGAGTGAAATTCACAACAAGAATTTTTTTTGTTAAGAAATGAAAGATGCAAGTGGATTCAAAAAAAATATTAAAAAAAAGTTCACATGAAAAAAGAAAGGAAAGGACGCGTGTTGTATAGTATTTTAAATGGTATTGAATGCATCCTTTTTTATTTTAATTAATTAGTTGACTAATTTCTTACTTTGATTAATGCAAAATATTCAAAGGTAATTGAAACATAAACTTTATATTGGCTTTCCAGTGTTTCCCAAGGCATTGAAGACCAAGGTTCCCTTAGGTCTGACCATCTTTGAATCTTAGGACACTCATAGCACACTCTCTCTACGCTTACTTAGTAGTTCTACAAACGGGCAACCCTAATCTACGTTTACCTTACTAAGGGTTCCAAAATAATGGTTCTATTTGGTTGTAGTAGTCGGACAGCTAGCTGCTTGTTTCTCTAATTACAAACAAGCTAATTTCTAGGTTCGATAATGCGCCACACGACCCAACGGTGTCTAGCCACTGGGTACGTACGTCTAGGGTCAACAATTCTTATGGTATCTTTGGCTAGTTAATAATCATTTACTTCCTAGAGAGATAGTTATCAATAAAGTGATATAAATATAAAGATATAAGCATCTGATTAGTGATAGCAATATTAGGTCATGTCACAACCCAGAAAAACGCGGGCTAAACCCAGAAAAACGAATAAAATGACGATTGTGCTCCCGCATTTTCATATGCTTGGGGGCGTGGCATATACTTGAAGCGCATATGCCCCAGGCACATCTTGCATGCCCTAGGCGCATGGTAGCATAATTCCATGCCCTAGGCGCATGCTCTTGTGCATTCGGGCCCAATTTCTTCGATCTTCGTCATTTTTAGGTTTTCATCTTCAAATAACTTGCCTCGGAATTTGGAAACAGAATTCATTCCTATGTAAAGTCTTCTGAGGCCTCTTGAATCTTCATTATTTGTCCTCCCAATGTCTTGACAATTCTTCAGTTGTTCTTTATTTGCCGATTTGGCTGATTTATTCGTGAATTACTTCAAAAACCTCCTAAATTTTATATGTTTCGGGAAAACTAGAATTGCAGACCCAAATATAGAAAATATTACAAAAGTCCTGAAATCATATGTTGGAACAAAATGTGTTTAACATTACCCTTTGAGTTTTAATGATAAGAAGGTATTAAAAAAATGTCAATTAGATATGCCAATATTTGTTCAAGTGTGCAGGACCATAGGCAAAATTTTCAGTGTCTTAGTTAAAGCATAGGTTCTGAAAGAACAAATGAGAGCAATGGAATCAACAAGAAGGAAGCTTGAAGCATCTAAAGAAAAGAGGTTCCGAAGACAAGTGGTCCTGAAGAAGCTGATGTCATCAGGAGCACTCTCCTCAGAAGCTGGTCACCAGAAGCTGACGTCATCAGTAGCATCTGAAGATCAACAGAAGTTGGAAGACTGAAGAACTTCAAATGTTGTTCAAATGAAGATTTAATCACGCCTATCGTTGCAGATGACTGGAAGAATAAAGCAACGTCTAATTCAAATTGATTTAAGGCATTGGATGCTTATTCTCTGGAGAACGTTGAAAAAGGACAACTGTACGAAGTGTACAACCACTATCTCCACTACTCTGATTTGTGTCTGCAACAGGACAAGAACAACAGCTATGCCTGCACCAGTGTTCCTCCGGACTTGGAATGGATTTGAAATTGCTCCTTCATAGGACAATAACCAAACCAGGCATAACATCATTGGTGATTTGATCAAGCTTGAAACGACTCTTTTTGATGTGCTGGCAAATTCAACAACGTATCTTTCACACTTCTATATAAAGGAGTGAAGACCTGCTGTTTGGATACTCAAGACTCATACAACAATTTACAAGTGCCAAAACTCCGCTGAAATTGTTCAACGTCAAAAGTTCACTTAGAATTTCTTAACCACTTTCATATCTTAGAAATTCTAGAGTCTTAAGAGTCTGTATCTGATTTGTATTGTGAACACCACTGATTGTATATCAAGTATTCAACCTCAAACATATTTCTTTGTAATTCTGTTTGAATAGAAGTCTCTTGTAGTTGTGCTTGAGCATAGGAAGTCTCTTGATTTAGTTCAGGAGCATAGGAAATCTCTTGCAGTTGTGCTTGAGTAATTTGAAGTCTCTTGCTAGTTTTAGCAGTGAGAATTTGTAATCAGATATTACATTTTAGTGAACTCTCCTTGGAAGTGCAAGGGGGACATGACTACTTCCGGTTTGTGGAAGGAACCTGTATAATTGCTTTGTCTCTTTCTTCTCTCTCTCTCTCTCTGTTTTATCCGCTGCATTTAGATTCTGAACATCAGCTCAGAAGCTGAATTCTATCTGCTTCTGAATAGTGACGTCAGTAGGAGAAAACGAAGAAAAAGCTAACACAATTCAACCCCCCTTCTTGTGTTTTTCTCTCCCTCCCCCTCAATCCAAACACACCCTAAAGGTCCAATTTTTAATTGAAAATCTAACCCCTTTTTCCTTCTAGATCCAAAATTACCCAATTTTGCCATGAACCGAGCTTTCCTAAGTTGAAAAAAATATAGAAGACTGAATTAAAAAATAATAATAATCAAGACGGGGATATATGGGAATGAGGAATTCAGAGGTCATGATCACTTGATTTCATGTTATCCAATTGGTAGGTTTTTCAATTTTAATTTTTCAGAAAACTTTTACTTGTGTTTGTGGGGGTGGGGAGTTATAAAAAATAAGGTAAAATTGGAATTTTCAATGATTTATAGGGGTGAATGTATATATGCAGGGGTATAGGGTAAATTTTTCGATCGAATATCTTGAGATTTTTTTTTTGTTACATAAGAAAATGAGGGGAACTAATTCCTTGGAAAATGATATACCTAATTCATCATAGAATATAGTAGATTATAAACACGATGGGGTTGATGACAAGATGATCTAAGCTATTATCAATCATACGAATTACCCTTTAGAAAGACTAGACCACTGACCCGTGCGATTCACGGGTCTTACCGACTAAAACAATCACAAATAAGTTATAATGCAATACATAAATGTATTGCTATAGGTGATGTGATGAAAACTCTTAGGAAGAGCTTGCTGCTCATTTGAGTCCCACAATGCTTGAGAGATTAGTCTTTGCAGTTGTGTGCGTGGAGGATACCTAGCTTACAAAAAAAAATAGGTGATGTGATGATAATGTATTACAAATGGCACTCGTGGTAACATTAATTAGTTCCATAACCTTACTTTGAACATTAATTATCATACATTACGAAAGACTTCTATGTACACGACATTTGTATTGACATTAGTATATTCACAATTGTCATTATTTAAAAGTATTCTCAACCCATCTCTAGAATTAACTTTTGAAATGAACGGATGCGATTTGATGTTAAGACTTAGGCCTAAAAGTAGAGAATTTTGTAGAAGATATACAAAACTATCCTTAATTCTAATTATAAATTTTGTTGTATGTAAGCTATAAGGCGCACTAAGAAAAAATAATCAGCAAAAATTTATAACAATTAAAAAAGCACTACATTATAACAAATCATATGCAGTTGAATTATATGCAGTTTAATTGTAATTCTATGTAAGTTATAAGGTGCAAAAAGTAAGGGAATAACAACCATGTCTTTTTTTTTTTGAGCAAACAACCATGTCTTATAACAAAGTGTACAACCGTAGTGAATAACAAAATCATGTGCAGTTAAATTGGTGATATTTTCTCAAGATAACAATTTTATATGCATACTTGGAAACAAAATGGACAAAAAACAGCCTAAAATCAAACAACTTCTGTCTATTTATGTCTCTTTTAGTTAATCACATTTATGTCTCTTAGTTAACAAAAACAGGTCCCTGCATTATGATCCACAAAAACAGCATGACGTTATAGCAACTATTTCATGTAAAAAAGCGAAAAACAAACATATAATTGCATACTCACATCATTGAAGAAGCAATTTGTTCACAATTTCTCAAAATCAGTGATTGAATTCGGACCCAATGGAGCTGTGAAAAATAGAAGTAAAAAACTTATTAGAAAAAATTAGCAAGAAGCGATAAGATTTAAATAGACACATGAAATTATACCTTTTAAGCAATGCAAGGCAAGTAGAGTTTCAATGTCATTTTCTCTCATGATATGATATGAATGCGTTAAGAAACTATATAAAGTTGGTATGAGGATTGCAACCAAAAGCTTGATCACACACCACTGAGAGTGTATCAAGTGAGAGAAGTGTTTATTGTGAGAGGATGGAATATTAACCATGTTGGAACAAAATGTATTTAACATTACCCTTTAGAGTTTTGATGATAACAAGGTATTAAAAATTGTCAATTGGATATGCTAATATTTGTTCAAGTGTACATGACCATAGACAAAAATTTTGGTATCTTATAAGGTTCTGAAGAAACAAAAGAGAGCAATGGAATCAACAAGAAGGAAGCTTAAAACATCTGAAGAAAAGAGGTTCTGAAGACAAGTGCTCCTGAAGTGATGACGTTATCATCAGGGCAAGTTCATCAGAAGCACCTCATCAGAAACAACATCACCAGAAGCAATTTTTCGTTAAAGCATCTGAAGATCATTAGGAGCTGAAGATCATCAGAAGCTGAAAGAATTAAAGCTTCAAAGGCTGTTCAAATGATTTAATCACGTCTACCATTGCAGAAGACCAAAAGAGTGAAGCAACAACTAATTCAAAAGGATTTAAAGGCATTGGATGCTGGTTCTTTAAAGAGCGTTGAAAAAGGACAATTGTACGAAGTGTACAACCATTACCTCCACTACTCTGTTTTGTCTCTGCAGCAAGACAAGAATAACAGCTATGCCTGCAACGATGTTCCTCCAGACTTGGAATGGATTTGAAATTGATCCTTCATAGGACAATAACCAAATCAGGCAAAAGATCATTGGTAATTGATCAAAGCATCAAGCGACTCTTTTTGATGTGCTGACAATTTCACAACGTCTCTTTCACACCTCTATATAAAGGAGTGAAGACTTAGTGAATGGCAAGGACTCAACAACAATTTACAAGTGCCAAAAACTCTGTCAAAATTGTTCTGCATCAAAAGTTCACTTAGAATTTCTTAACAACTTCCATATCTTAGAAATTCTAAAGTCTTAAGAGTCTGTATCTGATTTGTATTGTGAACACCACTGATTGTATATCAAGTGTTCAACCTCAAACATTTTTCTTTGTAATTCTATTTGAATAGAAGTCTCTTGCTTGTGTGCTTGAACATAGGAAGTCTCTTGATTGTGTTCAGGAGCATAGGAAATCTCTTGCAGTTGTGCTTGAGTGATTTGAAGTCTCTTTCTAGTTGTAGCAGTGAGCAATTGTAATCAGATATTACATTTTAATGAACTCTCCTTGGAAGTGCAAGGGGGACAAGACTACTTCCGGTTTGTGGAAGGAACATGTATAATTGCTTTGTGTCTTTCTTCTCTCTCTGTTTTTATCCGCTGCATCTAGAATCTGAACATCACTTCAGTAGGAGAAAACGAAGAAAAAGCTAACACAATTCAACTCCCTACTTGTGTTTTTCTCACCTTCAAAGGATCAAAAGGAATGGTTAAGATTAAAAACTCCACTTTAAAATGTCACATGTCTTTTCTATGTTCAGCGCCTCCTTCCTTCTATCCCCATTGCTTCTCCTTCCTTTACTCTCTCTCTCTCTCTCTCTCTCTCTCATAAACATGATTGTATTTGTGTTCTTGATTTTTCTTTGGACTTCATCCCAACAAAAAAAAAACTTTATTCTTCCTGCAATCACCACTATCAAAGGAACCCTTTCAAAATTTTGAAGTTTTTCTTCATCAAAGATTAATGGGTTTTTTAATTAAACAACGGTTTTATCTTCATAAAAAATTACTCGGTCTCTCAAGTTTTGGAGTTCTTTTCTTTATCAAAGATTCATGGGAGAAAACACTTGATTATTGAAAGATAAATGGTGAATGTTCATAAATAAATAGGGATTTTTTCATCATCAAAGATTAATGGCAAGAAAACTCTAAATTCTTCCTACAATCAACACTATCAAAGTAACCATTTTAATTTTAGGTGTTTTCTTTTCCTTCATAAACGATTTATGGGTCTCTTAATTTTACGGATTTTTTCATCATCAAATATCAATGGGGGTTTAAAGGAATCGAGAAGATCGGAGAGCAAACACAACAACAGTGATTTTAGAACTCTGGTACAGGAAGAAGCACGCGATTAGTTAAAATAGAGCTTTTAAATCTGAGCCATTTATTTAGATCTAATGGTTGTGGTTTATTTCTCTCATCTCTCATTTTAAGAGGTCCTCTCATTTTATATGCCATATATATAAGGTTAAGAGGGAGAACTAAAGATCTTATGAGTAAGTGTACATCTTATTAATATTGGTTGGGAAGATTTATTGAGATAGCTTATTCGATATTAGTGCTGAATTTATTGCATGGAATGAGGGAAATAGCAATTCAAAATTCAGAATCGTAATTAATATAGGGTGAGTGGGATGTGGCAAGTTAGCAACCGAATTTAATGCTTGAGGTTACCTTGTTGTGTACAATTGGCTATTGTGATTAGGAGGGAAAATAAACTTGTGATTAGGGTTTAGCAATTGGTAGACCTTATAAGCTTTTATAATAATAAGATAAGATAAGATAAGATATGTTGAATAAAAATTGTCCAATCCTTGATAGTATAATTTCAAATGAGTTCCAAGATATCAACATAATGATAAAACCGTGAAGCACCACAAAAAAAAAATAAAATCGTGAAGTGTTATTTGTCACTAACTGCACCATATGAAGAGTGTTAGATTAATACATAACCTCTCTTTCTTTCTTTTTTTGGTACAAATACATAAACTCTCTATAACCCGTTTTAAATTTAAATGTATTATATATAGTCGCACATTTATTAATATTCATTTCCTCATTAAAATATGACGTTTACATTATGTCAGGGTGATTATGTCATTTACTAAGCAATATATATTCCTTTCCTCTCACTTTCCATTCACTTTCACTCATACCAAACAACTAAAAAAATCATTTCACTTTCCACACACTTTCATTCCTTCAACAATCTTTCCTTTCACTTTATTTCTTTTCACTTTCTTCTCTCATCCAAACAAAGCCAACATGTTGAGAAAATGTGAGAAAGCGAGAAAGGGGTGAAACATAAAAAAAGATGGCATGCTTAAAAACAAGTATAAAAAAATAAAAACCAAAATGAAATTCATAAAAGATAAAGACGGAAATTGTAGATTTAAGTCATCTTTTTCTTTCACAAAAAAAAAAAGTGATCTTTTATATACAACCTGCGTCTCGCGTTGATATAATTTACAAGATTTTTGATGGATGTCGTGGTGAATTTTTTTTGAAGAGGCTAAAATGAAATAAATTACCAAATAAAAGTGTCCTTCCTAGCACAAGGTGTACCAAGGAAGAACAACAAGGTCTGAAAATTATTCACAAAGGTAAACAAAACAGGAAAAGTGATACAAATAGAAAGAAACTATTTGCCTATGCCCAACATGGTGAACGGACTAAGCCACTAGCCATGAAAATTGAAGGGAAGAGTAACGTACTTCGCCTTCAACCACATATAGGAGATGGACTTAATCCTATCAACCACCTGATAAACGGGGCATTCTTTGCCTTTGAACAACCTGTTGTTTCTTTCCTTCCAAATTTCTCACACAGTTGCAAACCATATAACCTGTAAAATTGAGCGCCGCCTCTTTTCGATACCACCACAAAAACCGAACTGATGAAAATGATCAGGCACATAAAATGGGTTGGTCACTGAGACGCCAATCCAACTATAAATCAAGTGCCAAACAGACCCCAAAAATATTACAATGTAAAAATAAATGACAAGACGATTCGACAGAATCACACCCTGCCACACACATCATGGTTAATAACACCTCGCCGGAGGAGGTTGTCCTTTGTAGGCAATCTATCCGAAACAAACGCCATGCAAACACCACCACCTTAAAAGGCACATCCTTATGCCAAATAGAAGAAACATCGACTGGTAACTCAACATGCGGTTGAATAGTAAGAAAATTATACAGACTACGAACAGTGAAGGCATTTGAGTTCTCCAAAGTCCAAAGCCATTTGTCTTCCCTATTGACCTGCATAGTAACATTAGCAAGTAGTAAAATGAGCTCCCCCACCATCTCCTCCTCCCAGGCGAACAACCTCCGCCTCCATCTCCACACCTCTCCACCCTCCCCCCACCCTAACTGCAACATCTCAAACACAGATTCCCCTTTAAGAACTGACAACTCAAATAACCTGTTAAACCTGACTCTAAAAAACACCCTGCCACACCAAACGTCGGACCAAAAGATAGTTGTCATCCCATTTCCTTATTATATATTATAATATATAGTACTCAAAAAACATTATTTTGCACCATGTCACCTGACTATTTGGTCGAGAACAGCACATGCCTACAAAATTAATGTCAAACAAATCCCTTGCCAATAGGACTTTAGAGAAAATAATATTATTATTTTTTTGACAAGAAGGACTATAATATTATCTGGGAGTTTAATTGTCCTCCTATAACTGTAAGAACTTTCTTAGTCAAAGAAAACTGTAACGAATTTCTTAAATTACTAAAATTATAGATTAATTTGATTAATCTAATGATAATGAAAGGATTGTCTATGACACAACACTCACCTCTATAAATTGGACAGCTTTTGGAGCTTTAATTCTTCATCATTTAGGGATCATTTGATCACACTCCAAGAAAACATTAATTAAGATAAGTAAGAGATGGCTGTCAATAATGAAGAGAAACAGCAACTCATTCCACACACAGATTTAGTTCACAAGTCTCTCCTTCAGAGTGATGCACTATACCAAGTATGTATTTTGATTCTATTTTGATTTAATAAAAAAAATTGACACATCAAATTTCATATCTTGTATTATATTGTGCAGTATATACTCGAGACCAGTGTGTTTCCAAGAGAGCACCCATGCTTGAAGGAGCTACGTGAGTTAACAGAAAACCACTCACAGTAAGATTATTATACTACCTCCAAGACAAAAAAAAATTGTAGTTTTAGTTTTTTTGTATTTTGTTATTAGTTTTGATATGATTTTTTTTTCATACTATTCTTAATCATTTATTATCTATCTTTTTTTATGGAATAAATAACTCAAAATAATTTAAACAGAAATATAATTAATACTACAAAGAACAAGAAATTTTCAGGCCGTGTAAGAAAAAATAGATTACTTAATCGTTCATTCAAAAAATAGATTACTTAATCGTTCATTTCATTAATAATAAAATTATGAATGAATATATATGTGTGTCCGTGCGTATGTTGTGGTGTGAGATAAATAATAAAATTATTGAAATAGTTTATAATTTTATATTTTATATTTATTAATTAAAATATTTATCTTTTTATACGTTTATTCGAATATGTGTTGACCACTAAGCCAATATGCACACACATGCATCTAAAAAACAGGTTTATTAACTCCAATGGGTTCTATTGGTAAAAAGATAAAACTTGGATTTGACTGTCCCAAATTTGAGCCCCCGATAGTGCTCTTAGAGGGAAGTAAATGTAAATACATTTATAAATACTCTTTGAAAAGAAAAAAATGTTTTATTATATACATATATATATATAATATAAACGATCAATGTTGTAAAACAGAAAAATTATGGCTACACCCGCTGATGAAGGACAACTTATAAGCATGTTAATCAAACTCATCAATGCTAAAAATACTATGGAAATTGGTGTGTACACTGGTTACTCTCTACTCACCACTGCTCTTGCTCTTCCCTCAGATGGAAAGGTAAGGCTCCAACTTATATCATATAATGGATGATGTTTTTAATTGCATTTTGTTGTGTGTTATCGTATGTATTGTGATTTTTAATAATTACTTCGTCCAATTTTTTTTATAAGAGACAAATAGATCAACAAAATTTAATGTATTTGGTTCTTAACAAAGGATTACCCCCGTGGGTGATTCATGTGTAACTCATGGTTGATTTATTTTATTAGGTGTTGGCTGTGGACATGAGTCGTGAATACTATGAGATGGGACTGCCCATGATTGAAAAAGCTGGAGTGGCTCACAAGATTGACTTCAGACAAGGACCTGCTCTCCCTCTTCTTGACCAACTTCTTCAAGATGTGCGTACATCATTTCTCACCAAAATGATTTCTTTCTTTTTCAAAAGTTTGATTTTATCCATGCACGTTTTACAAACTTAGAATAAAATACTCCATTAATTTTGCAGGAAAATAACAAGGGGGCATTTGACTTTATTTTTGTGGATGCTGATAAGAATAACTACATAAACTATCACAAGAGGGTGCTTGATCTTGTGAAAGTTGGGGGATTGATTGGATACGATAATACTTTATGGGTTGGATCAGTGGCAGCTCCACCTGATGCACCTATGCATGATTTCATTATGAATTTACGTGGTTATGTGATTGAGCTCAACAAGTATTTGGCTCAAGATTCAAGGATTGAAATTTGCCAGCTCTCGGTAGGTGATGGAATTACCCTATGCCGTCGCATCTATTGATCTCTCCTACTGGGCAATTTGTTTTTGCACGGAGAATATTTGGATTTTTATCACAAGTATTTAAACTTTTAATAAAGCTATCGCTCATGGCGTGTATAACTTCAACAATCAAGTCTTGTGTCACACTGAGTAAACTTTTGGAGTGTATGATTGAAATAAATTTTATAGATTTTTAATTTATAAAAAAATCCTAGAGTTTGAATTAATTCAAGAGAGGATATTAATATATATGAGAAGATTTGAGTGTATCAAGTTTATTACTTGGAGTGTATCAAATTATATATATTTTATATATTAGTATCTTCTATATTATAAATTTTTAAATTTTATACATTAATGAATTTGAATTTTGTGTGTTAATCCTCCGGTATCTAGGAAGAATGAATCCTAGTAATCTAAAGTTCGGTCAAGAGATAAGTAAAATCATGCCAAGAATTGTTTCATTCATAATGAGTTTGAATTTGAATTAGAAAGATCATAGAGAATAATAATATATTGGAGATCATGATTTGATAAAAAGATCAATGAAGAAAAGTAACATGAAAGGTGGCTCTAAATATCAACAAAAAAGTTGAATGTTTGCTTGACAACAAAAATCTGAAAGAAATTCAAATGAAAAAGAACTCTCTAAAAGAGAAAAGTTGTCTAGCTAACATTATCACCAAGAGAATAAAATGATAGTGGTAAAGAATGAGAAGAGTAGACTAGCCACGTTACAAGAGAATATGGCTTTCCTTAAAATAAAATAAAAAAGAATATGGCTTATTAAATTCCAGAAAATCAAGTAATTTCTTTTAGCCCAACCACTTTACAACCCTAAGAATGATCTTAGTGATCTATTACTACATATTTGATTATTGTCTTTGAGATACACTCTCTCTGTCCCATATTATAAGGAAAAAAAAAATCACACTTATTAAGAAAATTAAAACATAGTAGTTTGTAACATAGTTTTTTGTGTTATCTTTGAAATAAGTTTTATAGGAAGATGTAAAAACAATTTTCATTGATAGTTGATTATAGAGAAAATAAAAAAGAGAGAAAATTGAATGCACTTTGCATTTAATTTTCCTTTGGAAAAGATAATTTTTTGAAAAAACATAATTAAATATGATAACAGTTAGTCTTTTTTCTTATAATTTGGGACAAAGAAAATGAATTTTTTTTCCTTATAATTTAGGACGGAGGGAGTATTTCAAAATATAATTGATGTATATGCATTTCTTGCTTTGAGTGAAACACCAGCCACCAAGTGTATTTATTACTGAGATTAAGTGATTCTAAACTGATTATTTGAAATCTTACTTTAAATAAGCTGTCTATTCATATTCATATTTTGGTCCAATGCTATATTTAAGATTTGATTTATTTCTTGCATTTTCATGAATCATGCAGACTTTAAGTGTTTTGACTTTTGATTCATCATAAAACAATGGATCTAACCCTAAAAACTAGCCCTAGTTAGAAAATGCAAGTAATAAAGTAGCAAGTTATTGCCTCCACATGGATTGTTGTTCAACGAAGTAATTAGGGCTAGTTAGGATTAGGGCTAGTTTTCACATTCCGACAACAATGTCAAAAACTTGATCGACGAATTGACAAGTGAACCAAATAGAGACAAGTAATAAAGTAGCAAGTTATTGCCTCCACATGGATTGTTGTTCAACGAAGTAATTAACGGAATTTATTGATTAAAAAGAAACTAAAAGACATAAGGTTTTGGTTTTGCAAGTTTTGAATTGTATTGCGGAATGTGAGATTATGTTTGTTTGATTCGGATGTTTAAAGTGATTAAGATCTTTCGAATCCCCTCTACCTTCTTTGTTGGATCAATTCAAAATACACATTGATTAAGACCTAAGGATTATATAAACAATGGTTCATTCATACAAAGAATATTCTTATCCCTACGTATGTTTAGCTAAATTATGAAAGCCATGGACATATCATTTAACTTCTATATATATATATATATATATATATATATATATATATATATAGTCATAAATCAAGTCTAATTTTTCATATTGACACAAAACAATTTATATTGAAAATCAAAACATGGTAGAGTTAAAAATTCGAATGTTTTACTTTTTGGTTATTTTGATGCTAATGCAATTTTATGTCATGCAACTTTAGTTTGTTGCAAGTATTTTGTGATGAAATTTATTATTTGATATTATCATTTATTATTTTTAAACGTTAAAATATAGTGAAAATAAATCACACATTTTTTTTAGAAAATAAAAAATTTGGGTATTTTTTATGAAAAAATATGAGGAATCATCATTTCGTCATTCAATATTAACAAAAAAAACAGAAAAATAATTTGGGTAACCCACTACCGAACCCAACCCAAACCAAAAATTAATGGTTTGCCAAATCCGCCCCAATAGTATAACCGGTGGTTATTTTACCTCACCCAAACCGGAGTATCATACATGGTTTGGGTCTTGGGTTTGGTCAAACTCCACCCAAACCGATCCACGCACACTGCCTTGATCCTTAATGTGGTGTATTGTTTGCCAATTTACATGATTTCTCAATTAAAAGACTCAAAACACCAATGAAATTGTATGATTTGGGAAGAAACTAAATTACAATCACTCAAATGAAAACAATACAAATTGTTTTGCAAACCTTGAACAACTCTTCTAAATGACCTCTTATTTATCTTCAAATACAAAGAAAATAACTAAAAACATAGTATACAAATCATACAATACACTATTATCATCATTCATGTAAGCCATTCACATATCACTTCATACCCTCAAATGCAAAAATGAATGAATATACTATTTTGATAGAAATACTTCAATTTGAGAAGCATTTTTACTATTTGTATTAATCTTTACAATGCAAAAATACTATTCTTATTGTTTTTCAAATACATTCTTCTCAACTTAAATTTCATCTTCTATCTATATCACGATTGTTCACTATACGAGTTTCCTTCTCCTCGTTAACAATTTAAGAAACACAATTTTTTTAAACAAGGGTAAAAGTAGAATAAAAAATTGTTCTGTTTCGTCCATTTTCTAAACAGTGGAATGAAAATATTATTCTTTGAATCATATGCTACCTCCGTCCTTAAATATAAGACCTTTTTTGTGAAAATACGAGAATTATGAAAGTTGATTATTGTATTAATTTTGTTGACAATTGCTATTGTTTTACAAATTTACCCTTTAGCAGAAATGGTTTGTTAATGTTTCCAAGAGTATTTCTTACATGTTGAAGAAAAATATGTAATGTTTATATTGATGAAAAAATAATTAATGTGCTTTGAAATTCAAAAAGGGACAAAGAAAAAACTCAAAAGGATCTTATAATAATTAGGGACGGAGGTAGTAATTTCCAAACAATGAGATGAAATCTTTATTGCATTCTGCACCATCATATTCAATTTTGCTTCACTCAATTATGTTCCATCAATCCAAACAGAATCTAAAGAAGAAATGAAGAGAAAAAAATGATTGAGTAAACCACCAAACTGGTCCATGTCTTTGTAAGTCACTCTCAAATTAGTGTCTGACTCGATTAATATTTTAAAATAGTCATTGTCTTTGCGAAAAGTTTCTCAATTAAGTCCCTCGTCATGTGATAAAAACATATAATCATAGATCTAGTTGAGAAACTTTTAACAAAGACATGAATTATTTTAAAATAGGGTTAAATATGTTTTTGGTCCCTACATTTTGCGTGACTTTAAAAAATAGTCCTTACATTTCAATAAATGTTTTTAAAATCCCTACATTTTTGTTTCATTAGTATAATTGGTCCTTGTTGTCTATTTTTGATGACTAGGCTAACGGAAGATGCCACCTAGACGCCACTAGGATGCCACATGGACTCATTAATGATATGTCATGCCACATGTTAAAATCCTAATTTAAATTAAAAATTAAAATCTTAATATTTTTTATTTATCAACCACACTTAAAAAATAAAAAATAAAAACAATCCCTTTTCTTCTTGTTACAGGATCTCTACCAACATCACACCACCCAACATCATCGTCATCTTCATCTCTCTTCCATCTTTTTTTTCTTCCAGTTTTTTAGAAATTAGAGATTTGAAATTCCTTCTTCATCATGGAACAACCTCTTCTTATAGGTTGACTTCATCCTCTTTTCCACTCTCGTCAATGTAAGCGTGATCGAAACTCCCATCCTCTGCGTTTTCAGCCCTTACGATGTCGTCGTCGCAACTATCACGACTTCACCATACCGTCGCCGTCGTTGGTGCTCAGATCCGACCACTCACCATACTCGGAACTGTTATCAGATCCGACACCATTGCTATAGCAAAAACCCATAACAAAGTTGATGATTTTTCAGATCTAGCTTTGTCTGATTTTGTTTGTTGAGGTTACGGCGGCTACGAAGGAGATTCTTACATGTTGTAGTTGATTTAGATTAGATTCAAGGAATCTGTTGGTACTACGTTTGAAGTTTTTTGTAAAATCTTAGTATTGTTGTAAATTGCATTGAATGATGCCTTCAGACATAGTTCAATCAACAAATTTTATCCAGCAAAAATTGTGAGGCTTTAGCTATGAGTCTTAGGGATCATTTGCGTTACATTGGGATTCCGTGCTTAAAACTTGTGGTTGATTTCTTTTACAGTTAAATTGGATTCTGTTTTTAGATATGGTTTGTGTTGTTGGTGTACTGCTAGTTCTCTTGTTGCTGCTAGGTGGCATCTTCCGTTAACCTGGTCATCGAAAATAGACGGCAAGGACCAATTGTACTAACGGAAAAAAATGTAGGGATTTTAAAAACATTTATTAAAATATAGGGACTATTCTTCAAAATCACGCAAAATGCAGGGACCAAAAACATATTTAATCCTTTAAAATATTAATAAGTCATGATCTAATTTAAGAATGACTTACAAATATAAGGACTAAATCGATCATTTACTCAAAAAGTATAGGATTAGAAGAGAGAAGAGAAAGAGGACTAATGTTGGATGAACTCAGATTATTTTGGACAAAATGGTCACGTAATACTAATATTGCATCAACATAGATTGTCACGTAAGCGGTTCACATATAACTTCATCCACTCTAGTGGAAAAACTAAATGTATATATCGGAAACATTTTTTAAGGGTCATATGTGGTAACTTTTTATGAATACTAAGGGACGGATGTAAGTAGAGTTGTGTGAAGGCATGTGCCTGCACAAAGTTTTCACAATTCTTTTTTGGAGAATGTTAACCAATGTCTCAAGGGCAATGGTTAAACATTTAAAACAAATAAATTTTGATGAAAAAAGTTGAGTAATCATTACTTTATCGAAAGTAACATCTTATATTACTAAGAAAAAATTTCTATTTATAAATTCCTTAACCATTGTCCCGAAGGCACTGGTTAGCAAGACTCTTCTTTTTTTAGTGGTAAAATATAAATGTTTTTGTACTATGAAGAAGGGTATGCCCTCACACCCTTCACATAACCTACCTTTCTTAACTCATCCAATCACATAAGTTAAATTCTACATGTTGCTTCCCAATAAAAAAATCCCTATTTAAATAAAGAACAAATCATCAATTTAGTCTCTAAACTATCACTTTTTTTTTCCTTTCAAATTTTGTCTCTAAATTATATAATTATAATAAGTTGTCTCTAAACTATTTAGTATTCGTCAATTTTATCTTTGTTATTGAGATTGTAGTGACTAAATTGATGGAGTTTTATATACATTAGTGACTAAATTGACGAATTTCAAATAAATTAAAGACTAGTGCTATATTTACGTAGTTTATGGACTAAATTGAGAAATGAATGATAATTTATATACTAAATTGATGGTTTGCTCCTTCAAATAAAAACAAAATAAAGACAAGCAAAAATTACAAAACACATAGCACACGCACCTACTAGTTTATATAGATGGTGCCCCCACAATTCAATTTTTTTTGGATCTGCCACTGTGAATACTTGTGTATTTAAGGCATTAGAAATTAAACAATTTCACTTTTCTAAAGAATAATTTTCTAATTTAGAATGCTTAAAGAGTATCCGAGAACACTCGTTAATAAAACCCTATTTGGATAGACACACTTCAATTTGAGAAGCATTTTAACTATTTTAGCAAATTTTGGCTGATAAAATTATCAATCTTTACAATGCAAAAATATTCTTATTGTTTTTCAAATACATTCTTCTCGGCTTAACTTTCATCATCTATCTATCACATTCTTAAAAAATTTGTGTGAGATGTTGAGTTGGAGGGATTGAATGCTTATTAGACACTACTATTTAAACATTATAACCGAGTGATGTGTATATGTGTGGCTCATTTAAATACCAAAAAATAAATGTCTCCATTGTGTATGTTTTTATTAACAATTTAAGAAACACAAATTTTTTGAAAATGAGAATTGAAAATATTTTTTATTAAAAAGTAAACGGACCCAAGTTCCTTACAAACAAGACCAAGTTCCTTACCTAATCTCCCCGGGACAACTAGTTATTTTTTGTCCTTGCTACCTAATCCATGAGCTAATATATGCTTTATCTTTTTATTATGTGAGCAACCTAGTGCCTCACACGTTAATAAGATTTTCAAAAGTTTAATAAATATCATTGAATGATATTTCATTTTCTATTTCCTATTGGCATAGTAGTTAACTATGGAACTTTATTATGCAAAATGTCACCCTGGCAGCCTGGCTATTGGTTGACAACAACGCAGGCCTATAAGAATTTTCATGGAAAGGAATCTATTATAGGTGAACAACCGTATTTGAAAGTTTGATTGCATGTTTTTTTTTTAAGAATGCATTTCACACATAGTGTTTAGCCAAAAAACACAAGTAATTTATCAATATAACTTCATCAACAGTTAGTTGCCGATGAATTTTAACCAGCGGCAATTAATTGTCGATGAACATTTATGTCTTTTTCTGATGTGTTTCAACCTTGTTAGAAGTGTATATAACAATTTTTGCGTTTTTCATTTAAAGTTAGACCAGTAGTCCATTAAAATGAACATTTTCAAGATCCCTAGTTAACACTATTAAACCAATCAAATGGTTTGGATGCGTTTATATCAATCATCTAATAATTTAATATGGTGTCATTTTTCATATTTAATATTTCAGATAAATTTAAGGTTTAGATGAGTTTTACTTACAATTGTACACTCAATAAAATTTCACCATATCAAAGAAAATGAAAGGATTATGAAAGTTTTAGCACGAGCCTTCCTACTTCCTAGCAGTATGAACATTTTTAAACATTACTTTAGAGTTTAGATTATATTAGTCTAATGAAAATGAAAGGATTTGTGGATCGCAAACATTAAACGGTTCAATTGATAAAGAGTTAGTTCACATCCTACAAGTTCAATTGATAAAGAGTTAGTTTATATTTTACAAGGAGATGATTTTCCACAACCGGCATGAAAATCTTGTCGATGTATGATATGTAAATATCTTTGTCGGCGCTAGGGTAGAGCAAAGGTCGGGTTCGGACCTAAACTCGGCAAGATTTATGAAACCGATCATCCAATTTAAAGACCCAATTCCGCCCACAAATTAATACGGTTTGTGCGGGTTTCGGTTTGGACGGGTCTCGGTTTGATCGGGTGGGTTGATTCGGTTATTTTTCCAATATTTTTTTATTCATCTCAAATTTATTTGGCTATTTTTTTAATAAGACTTTCTTCAATAAATTAAAAAGAAAAAGGCCGTAGATCAAAGTATCATAGCAATCATTAAAATATCACGTTATAAAAAATTTAACAAGAAGAGATGAGGAATTATATATATTTGAGGGTGATATGTATAATGGATTGGGCTTTGTGGAGT
>Ga0228710_1004045_pt1 | contig 23144 bp, 15 predicted proteins | sample MedpolnodulmetaG_FD_177995 | JGI IMG/M metagenome (GOLD analysis project Ga0228710, IMG submission 177995) | Root nodule microbial communities from Medicago polymorpha collected in Santa Monica, California, United States - pink nodules | ecosystem: Host-associated > Plants > Roots > Nodule...
AGTACTTTGATTATGGATCCTGCACACTTGAACAAATTGTTTAGCATATCCAATTGATTATTTTTAATACCTTGTTATTGTCAAAACTCAATAGGTGACTTGTGAAACACCCTTGTTCCAACAATTATCTCCAAAAGTTTCTTTGGCACAATATCTGAAAGAGATAAAAAAGAAGCACAACATAACTCATATTAGTTAGCTGTCTTTCGGTGGTGGCCGGGATTCGAACCCCGGACCTTGCATATATTATACATTGTCCTTATCAACTGAGTTAAGCTCACGGGGACATATTAGTTAGCTGTCTATATATAATTGAAGAGATAAAGATTTAATGTGAATGTATAAAAAGTATGAAGCATATGCAAAGTATGTATTAATATTAAATTTTGAATACTATGTAAATTGTTTTTAGTGACATGTAACTTGTTGGATTAGAAACATACGTGTGATTTGAAACATTTGCAAAATGTAGTGTGTCATGTTTAAATTGTGATTAATATATTAATGGTGCATGTATATAAGGTGTCAGATCAGTGATAAAAGATTAATTTCGTAACCTTAAAAAATGAAGTTCAAATTTTGCATCTGACGGATGTAAGAGTACACCTAATTCAACTTTAATTAACAATAATTTCCCCTGTCCAAGAGTTCAAATTTTGAAATATTTGGTTTATGTTTCTTTCAACCTTGGGTGTGTCATATTCTTTTTCTGAACTATTATATATTCATACAATTAAGATATAAAGAATTTTAAAAGATTACTTACCTCCCAATCCAATCTGTCTAATAGCATACAAAAATCGACTGTGAAGATAATTTGTCCAAACTAGCTTTGGTTTCTTAACAACTCCAAACTCCCCTTCATCTTGGTGAACATCACAACTCCTTTTACTACAACTCTTTTTAGTTTGTAGTTGATCAGTTGATGTTTCTTCTTCTTTACTTGATATAAATAAACTATCAATAAATAGTTTATTTTTCTTTGTTTCCAGTGCATGCTTCCAAACGTCTCTGAAGTCTTCCGCACAAAATGGGTTAACAATATATTGAGCTGCTCCATGTTCTAATGACATGGAGATTATGTCTGGTCTATTGTCTTTATATATCACTATTTGAAACAAAAACGTGAAGAAAGTCGAATATTTAAACATATTATAACTTATACTATAGTGAAACAAGTGCATATATAATATTAATATAGAGTATTCAAAACATAAATAAAAAAATAAAATAATTGCAAGTCTGATTTCATGTCTAAAAATTACTTGTTTTTTAGTTGGAAGGGAAAAATGGTATTTACCTATAACAGGAAGTTGAAACTCATCTTGAATTTGCTTTTGGAATTGAAATCCATTCATTCCAAATATATGAAACTCACTGATTATGAGATCAAACAAGACTTGAGAGTCTCGAAGAGTGACCAAAGCATGGTGAGCATCCTTGGCAGTTCGAACTGAAAATCAAAACCAAATAAAAGAAATTTAGGTCATTGAAATTTTGTAATGTACAAATGAATGTTAGCCACCATTAAAATATTGAATATTTTAACTTAAATTACTGAATGGAAGGATTCAAGTTTTCCTATTGAGTGTGCATTAATATTTTTTGACAACATACTATAGGAGTTATATTTCTTCCTTATCAAGTTAATTTGATTCAATTAATCCTAATACTCCTGTTAAAGAATAAGTTGAGCCGAGTTAGGCTTCACAATGCCTAAGCATGGCTTACCAAAAAATTGAAGATATGAGTTTCGCATGTAGTCCGGTTAAAAGTCTATTCATATTAACGTATTTAAATAAGAAATATAATTTATGCTTAAATATATTAACAACATAACAAATCAATCCCCCCTCCCCTAAAAAAAACTAACATACCAATGATATTAAACTTTGTTTTTTATATTTAACAAAAGAATTTAGAGAATTTAAATATATATAATGTCATGTTTTTAATTTTAATTTATAATAAACTTAAATTCTTGAACAAGTCAAGAAATTTCTAATTTAATTTAAAGTAACTATTTAATATTATAATAATGATAGTAATAAAAATGTTATTTATATTTAATTAAGTAGTATGGTTTGTCAAGCTTAAATTTCTTTTAATGTTTTGTGGCCTGATATTTTACCTAAATAAACTTTTGAGAAAACCTTAGCCTTCTCAGTTTAAAATGAATAAAAAAAATCTAACTTGATCTAATCTGACGTAAGCAGCATTGTAGAATTCTCAAGGACGGTCTGACCTATTTTCACTCAAACATATAAGATAAAAAGTAATGCGACAATGTGAAAACGAAAAACACTACTCAGTTAAATATACATGACTTAATTTTATGAATGTCAATCAAACAAGTAATATTTGTACAAAATATTAAGATCATATAATATAATTTAAAAACGAGATACTAGATTCCAAATCTTGGCTAAAACAAATTTTGGTCATGTTTTACTTGCCAACCTCAGCTAGATTCTGGATTAATTATCATAAGCCAAAGCGTCGATATCTAACAATTAAAATTACCTTAATTGAAAGGCAAAACTTTATTTAATATAACAAAAGTTATTCAACATATTGAATAACTTTAGAGATTTTCAATGCATACACAAGGATTGATCGATAAACAATAATATACATTGTTTGGGAATATTTTTAAATTTCATCAAAACTTTTTACATATTTGAAAAGATTAAAAATCTATGAAATCCCAATCGAAATAAAGTAATTCAATTATGTGATGGTTAAATAAACAAGAGGTACGTACCTTTGTATTGCCATCCCATGAGGATATTAGCCAGTGAAGCCAAAGACACATCATCATGGTCCACAACCAAAACTTGCATGTTAGATCTCTCGTAACTCATTTTCTCTTGTGATCTTTTTTTTAAATCTACTAAACCACTCAAGATTACCACTCTAAGAAGTGAGCTGAGAGTGTATAGAGCCAACTCATAGAATGCTACGATTGTATTACAAATGTAACACAATTTCTTCAACTAGCTTGACAACACAACAAAGTATGTGTCCTTTTTGCCTTTATTTTGTATTTAATGAATTTTTTAATAGTGATTAAATTGGAAAAATGAATTATATGGAAAGTTGATATACCTTTCATTTTGCCGAGTATGGGCTGTTTCATAGTGTGCTCCTTCTAGAGAAGATGTCACTATTTTTCATATGTTTTTATTCTTTACATTTAATTAATTATTTAAAAAATAGCAGAAAATAATATGTTAGAATATTTTATGCTGGTTTTATTAATTAGTTATATTTCTTCATCAACAACTTAATTATCAACATGTAATTTCTTAAACAACTTAATTTGTTGTGTGTGAACATAACTTGAGCATGAATGAAATTAAAATATATACATAAGCACGAATTAAAAAAACACACAACAAATTAAACAACACAAAAAATTATAACTAAATTATCAAGTTATGTATATATTACATGTTGATTATTAAACAAATTAAGTTATGTTTATAATTAAACACACAAAAAATTATAACTAAATTATGATGATTACATCTTGATATTTAAACACACAAAAAATTTATTATGATGATTACATCTTAATAATTAAGTTATGTTGATTACATCTTGATAATTAAACACACAAAAATCACTTTATACAAATAAATTCACATACCCAAACATTGCATCAACACATAAGCACGAATTTCATCAACTAAATTCACAATAATCACTTTATAAAAATAAGCACTTATGGGTAGAAGTAGAAAAAAAATTATACAAAGAGAGTATGAATGAAAACTAGCCCCCTTACCTCAAATCTTCACAACTCTAAGCTAAGGCTTCACTTTAGCTCCAATCCCTTGAATCTCTATCCTCTTCTAGCTCTTCTCTCTTCAAAACCCTTTTTCTTCTCCTCTTGGTCTCTCTCTCTATCTCTCTCTATCTCTCTCAAATTCTTATAAAATGAATGTGAACCCTATTTTTCTACAAAGACTATAGCTTAAATAGTGTCCACACTAACAGGCTTCACCCTTAAAAGTTTAATGGGCTCCAACCTCTTATAAACTAACTCCCAAAATTTCTATCCACTTATGGTTAAAAGTTACCGAATAATTACTGGCTCAAAACTAATTACCACTACCGAATAGTAACTTAGTAAAAATAATGGTTCTCACTTGAAACACTAAAAATAACCCTCACCAAGAATTTACTAATTTACTCTTGCTCACAAAATGACCAAAATACACCTGAGTCTAAAATGACTATAATACCCTTCTACCACCGAAATTCACTAAAGTACACACATAGGCAAATAATCACACACAAGCACATATTAAAAATAATTAAAAATCTAACAGAAAATCGGACTGTTACAACTCTCCCCCCTAAAAGAATTTTCGCCCTCAAAAATTACCTGAAGGAAACAACTGCGGATACGAAACCTTCATCCTACTCTCCGATTCCCAAGTGGCACTCTCACCAATTGGTCCAACCTAAATCACCATCACCATAACGATCTCTTTGCCACACAAACGTTTCACCTCGCAATCCACAATTCTAACTGGCCAAGTCTCAACGGTCAAATTATCCCTTACTTCCAAATCATCCACTTGAATCACATGAGACGCATCATACACATACTTCCTCAACTGAGACACATGAAACACATCATGAAGATTCGACAAAGACGGTAGTAACGCAATCCGATATGCTACAACCCCAACCTTCTCAATAATCTCAGATGGTCCAACAAAATGAGGAGTCAACTTACGACACTTCAAAGCACGTCCAACACCAGTTACATGATTCACTCTCAAAAACACATGATCACCAACCTGAAACTCAATGTCCTTCCTCCTCTTATCATGATAACTTTTCTGCCTACTCTGAGACGCTCTCATCATCTCTTGAATCATCCTAACCTTTTCTGTAGTCTCTTGCACAACTTCCGGTCCTAACAAAGCACTTTCACTTGACTCAAACCAACACAACGACGTCCTACACCTTCTATCAGACAAAGCCTCAAACAGTTACCGATACTAGAATGAAAATTGTTGTTGTAAGTAAACTCAATCAACGGTAAACATTCGACTCAACTAACACCTTGCTCCAAAACACAAGCTCTTAACAAATCCTCCAGACTTTGAATAGTCCTCTTAGTTTGCCCATTAGTCTAGGGATGATACACAGAACTCAACCTCAACTTAGTTCCCAAAGCAGCATGCAAACTCTCCAAAAACTTAGAAGTATCGGATCCCGATCCGACACAATACTAGCAGGAATACTATGCAACCTAACAATCTACTCAATGTAGATTTCAGCCAACTTCGTTACAGACATACGGGTCTTGATAGGAACAAAATGCGCCGACTTCGTCAAACGTTCGACAATCACCCAAATCTAATCAACACCCTTCACAGTTTTCGGCAACGCTCCAACAAAATCGATATAGATACTATCCCACTTCCACTCTGGCACAAACAATGGTTGGATCAAACCTGACGACTTTTGATGTTCAATCTTCGATTTCTGACAAACCAAACAAGCATAAACAAACTCTGCGATCTCATTCTTCATTCCAGGCCACCAAAACAACCTCTTCAAATCTTGATACATCTTCGTTGCTACTGGATGAATACTCAGACTACTTCTGCGACCTTCGTCCAAAATTTGCTTCTTAAACTAAAGCACATCTGGTACACAAACTCGATCACGAAACGTTAAAACACCGTTCTCGTCCAATCTGAAGTCCACACCTTTACCTTGGTTAACCAACACCACTCGGTCCACGAGTTCCAAATCTTCCTTCTAACCCTTCTTAATCTCTTCCAAAATATTACTTGTCAGCTTCAACATTCCCAACCTCACACCATCTGGCGTCAACTCACTAACCAAACTCAAATCTCGAAACTGCTCAATCAACTCCAATTCCTTAACCATCAAAGCAAACATATGTAAAGTCTTTCTACTCAAAGCATCGGCAAAAACATTTGCCTTTTCGGCAAAAACATTATCCTTAAGATACTCCAACCATCTTCTTTGCCTCATATTCAACTCTTTCTGATCAATCAAGTACTTCAAACTCTTGTGGTCACTGAACACTTCAAACTTAGAACCATACAGATAATACCTCCAAATCTTTAACACATACACAACTGCTGCCAATTCCAAATCATGAGTCGGATAATTCTTCTCATGCACTTTCAACTGCGTCGACGCATAAGCCACAACCTGACGATTCTGCATTAACACACCACCAAGACCCAACTTAGAAGCATCACAATACACAACTAACGATTCCTTCGGATTTGGCAAAATCAACACTGGCACTGAAGTTAACCTCTTCTTCAACTCTTGGAAACTCTTCTCACACTTAGCATCCCAAACATAAGCTTGTCCATTCCGAGTCAACTGCGTCAATGGCAATGCCAACTTAGAGAATCCTTCAATAAACCTCCGATAATAACCTACCAATCCAAGAAAGCTTCTATTCTCAAAAACAGACTTCGGCGATTCCCACCACAACACTACATCAACCTTCGACGGATCTACCGCAATACCACCCTTCAAAATCACATGACCAAGGAAACTTACTTCCCGATGATATCCTGACCTCAAATCAATCTTACTGAACACTTCAGCTCCAACCAACTGATCCATCAAATCATCAATCCTCGGAAGCGGATACCGATTCTTAATCGTCACCTTGTTCAACTGCCGATAATCCACACACAACCTCATACTGCCATCCTTCTTCTTAACCAACAGCACTGGAGCACCCCACGGAGAAACACTCGGCCTAATAAACTGCTTCTCGAGCAGTTCTTCCAACTGCGTCTTCAACTCACCCAACTCTGATGCAAACATCTGATACGATGCAATCGAAATAGGATTCTTCCTGGTACCAAATCAATTGCAAACTCAACTTCCCTCTCCCGCGGTAATTCGGTAATGTTGTCTGGAAAAACTTCTGGAAACTCTTGCACTACCGGCAAATCACCAATTCCTTTCTCACTACTTTCCTTCAAAGAAGCAAACATCATGAACACACAAGCTTCACCGTCCAACAACTTATTCACTTGCTCCGCGGTCAAGAACTTCCCACCTACCTCAGCTACTGGCTTAGAAAACGTTATACTCTTGGTTAAACAGTTAATGTTAACACCAAAAGATAACATCCAGTCCATACCAAAAATCACATCCATATGCTTCAACGGAAGACACACATGATCCAACTCAAAATCGACATTACCAAAATTAATAGGACACTTAGCACACACCAAGGAAGTAGTCACTGAACCACTAGTCGGGGTGTCGATGACCATCCCTCGCAACAACGGAGTTACAAGCAAATTCAAACACTCAACACAACTAACCGAGATAAAAGAATGAGTAGCACCAATATCAATAATTGCAATTAAAGGAGTACTATTGATAAAACACATACCTCAGATAAGATTATCCGGCTGCTCCACTTCTTCCGCATTAAAAGCAAATACCTTTCCCGCCGCCTTCTTCGGCTTGGTACACTTGGTACTGATGTGACCCTTCTCACCACAATTGTAACAAGTAATCTCCTTCTTGCACTCAAACGACTTGTGCCCCGCTTTCCCACACTTGAAACAACTCTCGTCCTTCTTGCAATCACTACAATAATGACCCAAAGTTCCACACTTAAAGCATCTGAGATCAGCTAAATTGGGTTTAGTGCCTCCACTAACCTCTTTCTTCTTCCCTTTGTCCTTGTTGTACGGTTTCCCAAATCCATGACCCTTTTCTCTCTTGTCGTTCACCGCCTTGTAATGGTTCACTTTGGCCTTACCGGCGTCATTAAACATACGACACTTGTGCACCAAAGTATCGAAATCTCTAATCTCCTGAGCACACATATACTGATAGATCTCAAGCCTAAGTCTACTTTCAAACTTCACACACTTAGAAACCATTGCATCCTCGGCATTAATGTACGGACAAAATCTTGAAAGCTCTTCAAACTTAGCAGCATACTCAGCCACATACAAGCTCCCTTGCTTCAAGTTCAAGAACTCCACTTCCTTTCTAGTCCTCAAATCCTCAGGAAAGTACTTCTTCAAAAACTAGGTCTTGAACCTATCCCAAGTCACAACCTCTCCACCGACCTCAAGTCTCCCCTTAGCTTAGTCCACCAAAACTCAGCTTCCTCAGCAAGCATGTGGGTAGTCAACCTGACCTTCTGATCATCACTAGTCACCATAGCACGGAAGATCCTCTCCATGCCTTGCACCCATGTCTGAGCTCCCACCGGGTCAAACCTTCCCTTGAACGTTGGCGGATTGTTTCGCAAGAAACGATCAAGCCTCCGCTCCTTAGCTTCTCCCGCATTCTGACGACAAATCACCTCCTTCTCGTTAGACTGAGCCAAAACCTAGGCCATTGCAGCCAAAGCCTGTGCAATCGCCGCATCATCTCTACCACCAGCCATCCCACTTCTACAAAAAACCAACCAACAGATAAGAACAATAGCACAACAAAACAAGTACCGAAGGTAATCCATTACCATTCGCGTACCAATACAAAATTCAACGAATACTAGTCCGGACAAGACTGACCACGACTCTGATACCAACATGTAACACCCTATTTCTATTGAAGCGATAATACCCGCGAATAATACAAATATTCAAGAAATAGACGCTACGTCTTCACATCAAAATTCAAACAACATGCATATATACAATTCATCAATAATCGCAGCGGATATAAGTCATACATCTCCAAAATATACATGTCATAAGATCAATATACATCATCATATAAAATCTCCAAATCCCGACAAATGGGCAAAATCTCCATAACATAAATAAATCCAGAATATCATAAAGACCGACACCTAATCAGAGCCAAATATTAGACTCCAAAGACCGATAACAGAGATAGCTCCCGCTATCCAAGTACTCACCAAGCAAAACTACTCCTGCACTCCGTCTACCCATTCATACAAACAGGTAGGCGGTCAAAACCACTTGGGGTTAGTTTCACATCAATCATAATCAACATAGACAGTGCAGAATATATATACACACATATACAAACCTCGCCTCATTATTATTACCAAAATAATTATCATCAAATATATTCACAAAGTGTATAAGCACAAGCAAGTAAGACATGCAATTAAAGTCTAGTTCAAATATTCACAATCACCAACAAAATCCACCATTGCACATATACACCAATCCACATAGTCACAACATTCACCAAATTTCGTCAATGCACAATCCACAAAGTCACATATACAATTATGACACGATTCACCAATCATTCAAATGCATGCAATGTTCTAGACTCTTCTAGATGCATGCGGTACCAAATCACCTCAAGGTCGTCACCTTCGATCCAACAAAAACATCGTCTGTAAGATTTCACACCCGTCTTACATTTTGGATATAAAAATCCGTCACCATTAGTCATGTATGCATGAACATATAACTCGACACAATGCATATGTTCATACAAACAATTCACCACATCATCACCATTCACTTAGCATATATGCAATCACCAACAAAATCACCATTACGTAGCATATATGCATTCACCGACAATATCACTATCAATTAACATATATGTATTCACCAACGATATCACAATCAATCAACATATATGTATTCACCAACGATATCACAATCAATCAACAACATCATACTATTTCTCACAATCCAAATAAAGGAGAAAATACTTCATGCTAAGATAAATATCATTTTCAACACAATCAATCATTCACTTATCTTCATATAATCATATCAAACTATCCACAAAAGATTTGCCAAGTATTTGGTCTTAAAGATCATTTTCAATAAAGTTCGTCTCTCATTTTACAACTTTAAAATGATTGAGACAAATGATCCAAAACCAAGTAAAATAACATTAATGCCTCGACTATGTATAGTCTTAGACCACGTATAAGTACAGTTGAGTATACATGTATGTTTCACCGACCAAATACGACAAAATCTTAAAAATCACAAAATTCGTTTCTCTTATTGTTTTTAAAAAAGAATCCCATTTTCAAAGCAAAACAAGTTAAATCTCATTGGAATCATTCTCAACCATTTCTAGAAATCATGTATACAGTATACAACCTTAATCTCACCCCTTTCTCTTAAGAGAAATAAGTTTCGGAAAAATCGATGTTTTGGCGTTTTTCAAAAGCTTGAGATGCAAATAACCAAACTAAGTCCAATTCAATTCACTTGATGTTTACAGACGTTTAGAAAGTTCATTTACATTTAACTACATCAAGCAATCAGTTTGGAATGGTCTGGATCGACCCAAAACCCTAAAAACGACAAAATATGAGTTGCTGCACTGTGCAACTCGCCATGGCCAATAAATCACTCGCAATAGCGAGCAGACACGGGAGTCACTCTCCCCAAACTCGCCTCCAGCTCGCCATGGGGAGTTCTCACAGGTTGCAGAAATTCTGCTCTCGGGAAAAACTCAATTTTCACTCTAAAACCCCAAATTTTGATCCCTTAAGCTCAAATTTGATCCCAAAGTTTGTCCAAACGTTTATAAACATCAAAAGAGACTCAAAACCATATAAAACTTGAACCAAAACATCATTTTAACAAAAATCACCATTTGACCCATTTTTATAAAAATTCCTCAAGAACAACACAAAGAGATTATGAATGAAAACTAGCCCCCTTAACTCAAATCTTCACAACTCTAAGCTAAGACTTCACTTTAGCTCCAATCCCTTGAATCTCTACCCTCTTCTAGCTCTCCTAGCTCTTCTCTCTTCAAAACCCTTTTTCTTCTCCTCTTGGTCTCTCTCTCTATCTCTCTCAAATATTTATAAAATGAATGTGAACCCTATTTTTCTACAAAGACTAGAGCTTAAATAGTGTCCACACTAACGGGCTTAACCCTTAAAAGTCTAATGGACTCAAAACTCTTATAAACTAACTCCCAAAGTTTCTATCCACTTACGGTTAAAAGTTACCGAAAAATTACCAGTTCAAAACTAGTTACCACTACCGAATAGTAACTTAGTAAAAATAATGGTTCTCACTTGAAACACTAAAAATAACCCTCACCAAGAATTTATTATTTACTCTCGTTCACAAAATGACCAAAAATACCCCTGAGTCTAAAATGACTATAATACCCTTCTAACACCGAAATCCACTAAAGTACACACATAAGCAAATAATCACACACAAGCACATATAAACACATATTAATAATAATTAAATAAATCTAACAGAAAATCGGGTTGTTACAACTCTCCTCCCCTAAAAGAATTTTCGCCCTCAAAAATTACCTGAAGGAAAGAACTCCGGATACAAAACCTTCATCCTACTCTCCGATTCCCAAGTGGCACTCTCACTAATTGGTCCAACCTAAATCACCTTCACCATAACGATCTCTTTGCCACACAAACGTTTCACCTCGCGATCCTCAATGCTAACTGGCCAAGTCTCAACGGTCAAATTATCCCTTACTTCCAAATCATCCACTTGAATTACATGAGACGCATCATACACATACTTCCTCAACTGAGACACATGAAACACATCATGAAGATTCGACAAAGACGGTGGTAACGCAATCTGATACGCTACAACCCCAACCTTCTCAATAATCTCAAATGGTCCAACAAAATGAGGAGTCAACTTACGACACTTCAAAGCACGTCCAACACCAGTTACATGATTCACTCTCAAAAACACATGATCACCAACCTGAAACTCAATGTCCTTCCTCCTCTTATCATGATAACTCTTCTCCCTACTCTGAGACGCTCTCATCTTCTCTTGAATCATCTTAACCTTTTCCGTAGTCTCTTGCACAACTTCCAGTCCTAACGAAGCACTTTCACCTGACTCAAACCAACACAACGACGTCCTACACCTTCTACCATACAAAGCCTCAAACGGTGTCATATCGATACTAGAATGAAAACTGTTTTTGTAAGTAAACTCAATCAACGGTAAACATTCAACCTAACTGACACCTTGCTCCAAAACACAAGCTCTCAACAAATCCTCCATACTTTGAATAGTCCTCTCAGTTTGCCCATTAATCTGGGGATGATACGCAAAACTCAACCTCAACTTAGTTCCCAAAGCAGCATGCAAACTCTCCCAAAACTTAGAAGTAAACCTCGGATCCCGATCCGACACAATAAATAAAAAGGTTTAAATAATTAATGAAATGAAAATTCGAGTAAAAAAAACAAAATAATAAATAAACACATGAATTAAAAATAAAAAAGTTAGAGTAATAAATAAAATGAAAAACATAAAAAGAAAATAATTATAAAGAATAAAAAACTGAAAACTGTCGCCTTCGAAACCAAAAATGAGGTATTTTAAAACACCTCTCTACCGAAATTTCGTCTGAAGCGACGAAAAAGTCTGGTTCAAAAGATGAGTAAAAAATGGAAAAACTTGGGGTATGACAAGTCCCCTTCAACTTCTCCATCCATTGACTCGTTCACTCTCAACCATCTTATATATATAAGGTGAGTACAAGTTTGCAAGGAGTACAAAAAGCATCCAAGAAAAACACAAGAAACATCGAAAGGAAAGAGTTATAACAATTACACACAAACCAAAATAATCATAGGCACCAGACAAATAGAAAATCTATAACCAACAAAAGCAGGAGAAACAATAAGTACACAACCAGAGTGTGGACAACAAGGAATAAGTAATGGAAATTGATAGATACAGCGAGAAAATGTATCAAGAATATTTCCCGTGTATTTCCTCAACACCTTTCCTTAATTACACACTATTAAGGAATTGGCTGAGACCTTTTCTTGAACAATTCTGGATAAAAACTCTCTAGATAAATAGAAATGCTCATAAGTAATATCTCTTAACAAGCACAACCTGATCCTTGAAGCAATGAAGATATGTCCTCAAACATCCAAACATGTATATAAACAATAATTAATCCAAACGAAAATCTTCCGTAGTTCCAAAAAATTCTTCAATAAGATCCATATTAAATTCCTGCATTGTTATAAATATGGTAAAATTGCATCTTGTTAGAAGTATTTCGAAAAATTAATTTCAATAAACATGCATTTATTTTAACAAGTTTACTTGCCTGATCAGTAGCTGATGTACTTGCTTGATTAGTAGTTGATGTACTTGCCTGATCATTATGAGATTTTGTCAATCATTTGAAGAATAAAACAAAATAAAAATGTGATTTAACTAAAGAATATGATGATCAATGAGACTTGCCTGGTTTGAGTTTTGATTTATTGGCAACTCATTCAGCACAGAGAATGAGATTTCAGCTTGATCAGGATCGATATTATCTCCATCTTTATGTAACTGGTGAAGTGAAAAAATTTAGGCGTTGATAAAATTCCTTTCTATAATAACATCTGTTATTAACTAAAGTGATACTAATGGTCATACAAAAGTTATGCCTAAAATGACATTACCTTCTGAAGGGGTTGCACATCTTGATAGAAATTAAACAGGTCAGAATTCAGAAGTTCACTTGCATCATTGTTCTGATTCAAGATAAAAAAATATGTCAGTAACATTAAAAATAATTTATGGTGCACATTACGTGTGTATCTATATACCAAATGTTTCTCTATGTTTGCATACCTCATTGTGAAGATTAATGTCATCAGCCACCAAAAAATCAGAAATGTTCAATTCCATCCGGTTGAAATCACCCTCATTTTCCACAACAGCCTTTGATTTATGCAGATGAATCCCTCTATTCTCAGAAACATTTACATCATTAACTAATCTTGCATCAACCTCACTTCCACTCATATTTTCCTTTCGACCCGTAAAATCAAACCCAAAGCTATATGGAGTAACATTATCAAACCTTCCTTTATTTGTAGTTCCTGTTCCCACTTCTGTTGGTCTATTATTGATTGAAGAAAAAGTAACGTTCTTAAGCAAATTTTTAGAGTTGCTTGTAGATCCAACGCTCCAATTCTTCACACCATAAGTGAAATGATTGAACGAATCATTTCCAACTATACTATGGTTTTGGTTACTGGTATCACCAAATTTGAAATCCCTTGTTAAGAAACTTGATGACGAAGAAGAAGAAGCCATTATTCCTTTTCTTCCTCCATATGATGGATAGTTGGTAGAAGCGCCATTATTAAATGAATTTTTAGCTTGAAAAAGTGAAAAGTTTGATGAAGAGCCGGTAAACGCACCATCATTGAAAGAATTTTTCGCTTGAAAAACTGAAAGGTTTGAATATCGTCTGTTTTTTCTTCTTTCTGTGATTTCATTGATGACAGAAATTGGAAGATCCGATGCAAATTTTGAATTTAAAGCTCTCTGAGAAACTCCTCCTTCCATTCCTTTCTCTTGTACATTTTTCAGAAACATGCGATGCTTCTACAAGTGTTTATATGATCATATACTAATGCGTTAGAAACTTTACATATATTCTAAAAATATTTGGAAGAAAAATGATTAAATTAGAGAAGGAAAAAATGAAATTGGTTACTGAATTTGGCGTTCTTACACTTATCACAACACTGTTTTAAATAATAATTGAGGCAATGACTAAAAAGATGACTTGTATTATACAAAAATAAACGGATAACAAGTTATGGTCTATATATAAAAAGGAAAATTTTAGGATTTAAGAAGGAAAAAGAAATTAGAATAATAAATTTAGCATGAAGCAAAAGTGAATTCCTCAACAATATTTAGAATATCTATCTTCTAAAAATTTGATTAGGCTTATAAAAAGAAAAGGAGCATATGCATATAGAGAATGATTAAGATTCAAAGAAATATGTGAAGTATATAGATTGAGTAGAAAAAAAATACCTGTAAATGACTGGCTACATTTTCCCTTGTTAGGTTTGGAACATTCATTATCTCCAAGATTTTCTTTGGCACAACATCTGAAAGAGAGAAAAACGAAGCACGACAAAATTTATATTAGTTAGCTTTCTATATAATGGAAGAGATAAAGACTTAATGTTAATGTATAAAAAGTATGAAACATATGCAAAGTGTGTATTAATATTAAATTTTGAATATGTAAATTGTTATTTAACTCGAGATAATTAACTTAGCATACAAAAACCATTCACATGAAAAATATTGATATCTCCAAAATTTTGAATGGTATTTTTGTTCATGGGGTTGGATTATAAACATACGTGTGATGTGAAACATTAGCAAAATGCAGTTTTATGTTTAAATTGTGATAAATATATTTCCCTAGACATTCATATAAGATATAAAGAATTTTAAAAGATTACTTACCTCCCAATCCAATCTGTCTAATAGCATACAAAAATCGACTGTGAAGATTATTAGTCCAAACGAGCCTTGGTTTCTTAACAACTCCAAACTCCCCTTCATCTCGGTGATCACCAAAACTCTTTCTTTTACTACATTTATTTTTTGTTTGTAGTTGATCAGTTGATGTTTCTTCTTCTTCACTTGCCACAAATAAACTATCAATAAATACTTTATTTTTCTTTGCTTCCAAAGCATACTTCCAAATATCTCTAAAGTCTTCAAGACAAAATGGTTTAACAATGTAGTGTGCTGCTCCATGTTCTAAAGTCATGGAGATTATGTCCTCTCTATTGTCTTTAGACATCACTATTTGAAACAAAAAGGTAAACAAGGGCATAATATTAATACAGAGTATTCAAAACATAAAAATAAAAACTATAGTAAAATAAAAAATAAAAAACAATTGCAAGGTTGATTTAATGTCTAAAAATTATACTTAATTTTTATTTGGAAGGGAAAGTTGATACTTACCTATGACAGGAAGTTGAAATTCATCTTGAATTTGCTTTTGGAATTCAAATCCATTCATTCCAAATATATGAAACTCACTTATTATTAGATCAAACAAGATTTTAGAGTCTCGAAGAGTGGCCAAAGCATGGTGAGCATCTTTGACAGTTCGAACTAAAATCAAAATCAAATTAAAGAAATTTAGGTCATTGAAATTTTACAATGTACAAATGAATGTTGACCACCATTAAAATATTGAATATTTTAACTTAAATTACTGAATGGAAGGATTCAAGTTTTCCTATTGAGTGTGCATTAATATTTCATGACAACATACTATAGGAGTTATATTTCTTCCTTATCAGTTTAATTTGATTCAATTAATCCTAATACTCCTGTTTGAGAATAAGTTGAGCCAAGTTAGGCTTCACAATACCTAAGCACGGTCTACCAAAAAATTGAAGATATGATTTTGACATGTAGTCCGGTTAAAAGTCTATTCATATTTACGTATTTAAATAAAAAATATAATTTATGCTTAAATATATTAACAACCTAACAGATCAATCCCCCCTCCCCTAAAAAAACTAACATACAAATGATATTAAACTTTGTATTTTATATTTAACAAAACATTTTAGAGAATTTAAATAAATATCAAATTTTCAATTTTAATTTATAATAAACTTAAATTACTAAACAAGTCAAGAAATTTATAATTTAATTTAAAGTAAATATTTAATATTATAATAACGATAGTAATAAAACTATTATTTATATTTATTTAAATAGTCTGGTTTGTTAGGCTTAAAAAAATTAATGTTTTGTGGCTAGACATTTTAGCCAATTAAACTTTAATAAAAAACTTAGCCTTCTCGGTTTAAAAGAGGGGGATCACACATAAAATCATTCTTTGTAAACAAAGTCTTTGTACAATAAATACAAAAAGAAAAAATTTGTACAAGATATTAACATCATATAATATAATTTAAAATCTAGAAAGCTAGATTTTAAATCTTTGCTGAAACAATTGATGATCATATTTTACTTACTTACCTCTTACCTAGATTTTGGATTGATTATTTGGGACCCCTTTTCGTTCGAATCAGAGGGTTGATATCAAAAAATTAAAAATATCACAATGGAAAGGAAAAAAATTATACAATATTCAACAACATGCATATTGAACAACTTTAAAGATTTTTTCCATCAAAAGAAAAAAAACTTTAGAGATTTTCACATATTGACCAACTTTAGAGGTTTTTTATATATTGAATAACTTTAGAGATTTTTTAATAAATACACATGGATTGATCAATAAACAGTAGTATACATTGTTTGGGAATTTTTTTTTGGATTTCAACAAACCTTTTACATAATTGAAATGTTTCAAAATCTATGAAATCCCAACGGAAATAAAGTAATTCAATTATGTGATGGTTAAATAAACAAGACGTACGTACCTTTGTATTGCCATGCCATGAGTATATTAGCCAGTGATGCCAAAGACTCATCATCATGGTCCACAACCAAAACTTGAATGTTAGATCTGTCGTAACTCATTTTCTCTTGTGATCTTTCTTTTAATCTACTAAACCACTCAAGAATACCAATCTAAGAAGTGAGATGAGAGTGTATAGAGGTAATATTTGTTCACTTTTGTTGTGCTGCGATTGTATTACAAATGTAACACAATTTCTTCAACTAGCGTGACAACAAAAGCAGAGGTAAATAGGATTGAAGCTAGGCATATATATATTAAAAAGAATGTGTCCTTTTTGCCTTTAATTTGTATTTAATCTATTTTTTTAAGAGTGATTAAATTGAAAAAAATGAATTATATGGAAAGTTTGTATACCTCTCATTTTGCCGAGTATGGGCTGTTTCATAGTGTGCTCCTTCTAGAGAAGATTTCACTATTTAAAAATAGCAGAAAATAATATGTTAGAATATTTTATGATGGTTTTATTAATTAGTTATATTTACTTTTATGTTTAAAGATAAAATGAAGAATTAAACCATTGATAAAATAATAATCCTACGATTCACGATATTTATTTATCATACACCATCAACTAAACACGATTAGTCATATGCGTCACTTTTGAGTTTTTAATGTTTTAACGATTATGATTGATTTTTTATTAAAAAATCAATCTTTGCATTTGTTAACACAAATGCAAAACTATCTTGTGGATTTCAATTAATGTGTGAAAAAGGTAAATAGTGCCATTTTTATTCAATTAAATGTAATTATTATTATTATTATTATTTTGACAACACCGTTTAAATATTATTTTCCTTGTCTTTTTTTAATAAAATCTCAAATATTTTATTCATTATTAATGTTCTTTATAAAACTCATTTATGATAGAGAATCAAATTGATATTATATATTTTTTGACATAGTATATCACAAATAATATTTTATTCATATAAAAATATCCAATTAGCATATGTAATACAATTAGTATATGTAATAGTAATACAGATAATTTATAATAATTTAGCTTTATGATTATGGTTTCTGAATTTTTAAATTTTTTGTGTGCAGTCAAGGTTGATATTAAATTAAACCAAGCAATTTAGCTTTATGAATAATGAGTTCCATTAAAAGATGAATCGTTTGCGAGAGTAAAATTGACTTTGATTTTTTTATTAAACAATTCTTAGACAGACTATACTTACCTTAAGGTCGAACTCCAAATTACCAGGGATCACTCCCTTGTGAATTGAATGGTTAGCGCAAAAAAAAAAATTTAATGGTGGTGAGTTGATGATCCAAAACAACTTTGCACACAACCAATCAAAATATCTGAATTGCCACGTAAATTAAAAACATGAATTTATGTGACGATTCTAAATATTTTAATTTGTTGTGTGTGAACAATTGTTTTGAACCGTCAACCCACCACCATTATACTAAAAAATATATATTATGTTAAATATATTTTTGTAAGTTCTTTCAAATTTTCTACAAAATGCATCCAAATTCAAAAAGATGGAAGGTTTAAGGAAACGGTTATGATTTTATTTTTTTTACAAAGGTTATAAAAATATATTAATTTTTTTGATAAAAAAGGTTTTAAAAATATTCCTTTAAAAAAAGTTATAAAAATATTGTTCGCCCTTTTTTATAAAAAAAATATAATCGAATTGTTCGCCCTTAGTTATGCAAGTGCTAACCAATTGTGAAACATCAGATTTTTTTTGACAGAAACAAATTTAACTATTATCTTTAATCAACCAATGTTCAATACAAGAAGGATAAGAATAAAAAATACGGTGACTAACCCAAGAACAGGCAGCCCTAGCTAAAGTATGAGCAATCATGTTCGCTTGTCTCCTAATTAACTTCACCTTGAAGTTGGAATGTAAAGATAACTTATAACTAATACTAGAAGCAATAGCATAGAATTCCGAATCACCATGGCCCGGAAACGATAGAGCTCGCACTGAGTAGATGAGTCAGACTCGAATACAACCCGGTCCGATCTGTTAGCATTAGCAAAGTGAAGGGCCTCGAGTAAGACTACTGCCTCCCCCTCCAAACATGTCATATTTGCCCGCTGCCATTTTGTTTGAGCCCGAATAAATTGTCCCCGGGAGTCTCTAACACAACACGCAAAAGATGTAATATGGTTACGGTCATGGAACGCGGCGCCCACATTGCACTTCAACCACGACTCGTTTGGTTTCTCCCAAACTTGCACTCTATTCTGCCTGTGTTGCACAACCGATGGTGAATGATGTTTATGAACCTCTTGTCATTGCTGTCATGCATCTAGTGCTGTCCTCCCAATTTCCGTTGAAGTGTGATGAGCATCATTCCAAATGAAGTCATTACGTGCAGCCCAAATTTTCCAAAGAAGTAAAGCCACCCTACCAGCAATGTCTCGGCTTTCTGAATGTCATATATCAAAAAGAAAAATCGGCCAAACTGCTCACAGTTCCAACTCGTTGTTGCAGCACAGTCGAAAGCCCTGCCCAATATCAACTCTCACGTGCCACCTTACAACCCACAAAAGTATGCCAATCATCTTGAACAGTCATATCACACCAAGGACAGATCAACTCACATTGTACATGTCGTGATTGTAATTGGAGATGAGTCAGAACACACTCTTTGTAAATCCTCCATAATAAATTACGAGCTTTATGAGGGGCATTCACCTTCCAGATTTTATGCCACTCTCCTTGATTATGGAATCATTCATTATGTAGCAACTCCATCATCGCTAGTTTATAACCAGTCTTAACAGTATACCTCCGATTACATTCCATCATCCCCTCTATTTTATCATTCTGAACTGCCACAAACAATGGTGTGTCGAGAATAGCTTGCACCATATCATCTGGAAACAAATCTTTAATCTTATCAATATCCCAAAATTGTTCCTCGGCAACTAGCAAATCAGATACGCTCAAATTATGCACACCTCGGCTTTGTGGGGATTGAATCAAGCTACCTTGAACACCTCGAACCCATGGATCGTTCATCACGCTGATCTACTACCCATTTCCAATTGTCCACCTACATCCGTATAAGAGTAACTGAAGCGAATTCCATATACTTCGCCAAGCAAGGCTCGGGTTATAACCGAGTTTAGCATCCAAAAATGAAGAATGGGGAAAGTACTTCGATTTAAAAACTCTAGCAACCAGAGATTCAGGTTTAGACAGGAAACTTCATCCTTGCTTAGCTACCATAGCAAGATTAAAAGCTTTGAAATTCCTAAACCCCATTCCACCAAACTCTTTAGGGCATGCGACACGTTCCCATGCCATCCATTTAATCCCTCGGGTGTTACTCCTTCCTCCCCACCAAAATGCATTGATCATCTTCTCAATATCATCTATAATTGAATTCGGTAGAAGGTAAATAATCATGATGTATGAAGGAATAGATTGTAACACAGATTTGATCATAACTTCCTTACCCGCCTTTGATAATTCTCGTCCCCTCCACACATTTATCCATTTCCAAATACGATCCTTGATAAAAGAAAAAACATCAAATTTAAGAATTGTAAAACTTAACATATCATAGCCTATCATAATGCATATGGGCTATCATAAAAAATTAAGACACAATTGCTCATCTCCCATTGAAAATTGCTCATTCCCATGTGTTCCCACAATAATACCCTCAGTGTGACTTAAGTGATCACGTTGGCCATGTGACATAAGTCACGTAGGTTATACCTCAACGTGACTTAATTCACGTAGGTTATAAATCAACGTGACTTTTTACCTTACTTTCCTTCATTCATTTATACTTCCATACATTCATTCCTTCATTTTCATCCATGTACTCATCCATTCATGCAATAATTCATTCATTCATTCAATCAATCGTTGAATCATTCATCCATTCAAAATTTAAATACGCAAAATAATCTAGAGTGGGTCGGGAAGTTGTCTGGCCCACTGCTTCTGAAAAATAACATCCTCATAAGGAGGGACAAGAGATGTGTACTCAACAACGGGCGCAGGTTCGCTAAAGAGCCTTAATCGTTGTAGGAGATCTGGGAATGGTCTGGATATAGTCGTACTGCTTTAGAACCCGCTCCAGCAAGTGAATACACCTCCTGTCTTTGTCGGCCATGATACAACCGGAGTACCAGCAGATGTCGTGTAAATGCGTGATGTATCGTCAGTCCTCTTATGGCCTCCATATGACATCATCATACACCATCAGATCAATGAGGCCTCAGTAGTGTCTAGGATCAGAAAAGCCTCCTGGGTTTCCATCTGGAAGCAAGAGGTTGAGCATGATCGTAGTCACTCACAAACTTCCTTGGAAAAAGCTTCAGATATTCTCCAAAATCCATCCTTACAAAACAAAGACACACAATATTGGGAATACATTAAATATTGAGAATTTGAATACATTGAATATATTAACAGACTTTATCTCAGCACAAGGTTCCTATCATAAACTTTGTAATATGATACTTAAACACACTTTTCATATACTTTGATTTGGAATATTTAGAATTTGAATGTAAACTATTCGTTGTCCCTGTGAATTCAATACATTTTATTTTTGATAAACCGACATATTTACTAACCAGTTATATATCATCAGTGAGCCTCCCCCTCATGGGGTGGGTAGTTCAATGGGTTTAGCAAAGTTATTTAAGGAGTTCCTTTGTTTTTCATCTCTCATTTGGTGCCTAATTGGTTGCCTTACTATGCTTTTGGAATTCAAGGTGTATTGATGATACAATATTCCTTTCTCTCGGACTCTCTAGCAAATGATATGATGGGTACACTGCAACTTTTCATAGAAAGTGGGTAGAGTCGTGTTCGTTATGATCCTTAACTTGGAACATCATATTTATACTAATATTATTTATTTAAAAAAAAACAAAAAAATGATGCGAGGAGTTGAGGAGTTAAAGGTCCATGGTTTGAATAGTAGAAAAACATACTATAATTTGTCATTCAAAAAAAGACCCTCCACCCCTGTAACGCCCTATTTCTATTAAAGCGATAAAACACGCGAATAAAGCATATATTCAAGAAATTGACGCTACGTCTTCAACAAAAATATCCAACAACATGCATTTGTAAAAATTCTCAACAGTCGCAGCAGATATAATTCATACATCTCCAAAATATACATGTCATAAGATCAACATACATCCATAAATAAAATCTCCAAAACCCGACAAATGGGCAAAATCTCTATAACATAAATAAGTCCAGAATATCATAAAACCGACGCCTAATCAGAGCCTAATCTAAGACTCTAAGGAACTGATAACGGATATTAGCTACCGCTATCCAAGCAATCACCAAGAAACTCACCGAAAGCAAATTAGTCCTGCACTTCGTCTACCCATTCATACAAACAGGTAGGCGGTCAAAACCACTGGGGGTAAGCTTCACATCAATCATAATCAACATATGAAAACATAAGCATTCAAGGATTCATACAAATCACATATAAATATCCATCCTTCCTAGAATACTAACATCACATGATTATTATCCCTCATTCTTTACACCTCAAGCTATCACATTACTAACATAGCATAGCAAACACATTTAATCTCTAATCAAGTCATCGACATAAGCTCATCATTTATCAACATCAATCAATGAAAGGATTACTCACCTTCTTCCTCACTTAGCATACTTAACTCAACAAGTATAATTCATCATTTCAAAGTTATAAGCAAGCAATCATCATTATCAAAGAAATCACTACATCATATGTATATACTTATACAATTCTCACCTCATTGCTATTACCAAAATAATTATCATCTAATAGATTCACCAAGTGTATAAGCACAAGCAAGTAAGACATGCAATTAGAGCATAGTTCAATTATTCACAACCATCAACAAAATCCACCCATGTACATATACACCATTCCACACAATCACAACATTC
>Ga0228710_1004047_pt1 | contig 23141 bp, 16 predicted proteins | sample MedpolnodulmetaG_FD_177995 | JGI IMG/M metagenome (GOLD analysis project Ga0228710, IMG submission 177995) | Root nodule microbial communities from Medicago polymorpha collected in Santa Monica, California, United States - pink nodules | ecosystem: Host-associated > Plants > Roots > Nodule...
TTAGTCTCTTCACATTTTTGTATCAAGGGCAAATTATTTCATTCATTTGTTATAATGAATCACATATTAATTTATCTTATGTATAACAATGACTGAGACGGGCATGAGTATTATTTTGTAAGAGACTAAGTTGAACCATAAAATTGTGAATGATTAAATATATTTACTCTAAAATAATATACTATATAAGTAAGCAACAAAGCAAAAATCACACCCTTTAAAAACACGGTGGCAATATGCAGAAGAGGTTGTCTTATTATTTTATCTTAATTGCTAAGTCATGCAATGAACAGTGTGTCAGTCTTGTTGGGATAAGCTACTTAATTTGTGGTAAAACTCAAGTGAATTATGAAAAAATAAAGTGAAAGAGATAGAAGAGATAAATATAAGATTAAAGAGAGAAGAGATTATTGAAAGTGAAAAATTATATTCAACTTGAGTGATTGACATGAGTAATACAAGTAGTACACTTGGTCTCATTACAATGCACATCTTATATAGATGTCGCGTCATTTTTCGAGGATCAAGACTATTTGATTAGCGTTTAACTCACTTTTATTTACGACTGAACTTTTAATTATTTTTCAAAAAATGGAAAAAAGTTCAAACACCATTTTAAAAGATTAAGGGTTCAGGGGTTAGTTATATTTAGAGAAGGTGTTAGCACCCTAAATATCCATAGTATTCTATGGGGAACCTCTTGATTTTATTTAATTAATTGTGCTATAACTTGCTTGTTTTTTTTTTAAATGGAATTTAAAGTGATAAAAAGACAAAAGAAGACCTATTTTATCTACATTTTTTATTGTTTGGAAGGACGAGTATCCTTTGGCTACGTACCCGTGATGGATCAAAACCTCGTAGTTCAGGGTAGAAATTGACGTTTGATTGGTTGTGTGTTTTTTATTAGTTTTGAAAAAGGTTTTAAAATGAAAAGCCAAATGGCAAAATAAACTCGTTTGTATTTTTTATGTTAAAAGAAAAAGACTTAAAATAATTTAAAGTTGATTGCAATTTTGATTTATGAAAGAATAAAATAAAAGGATCACTTGATTTTTTTTGAATCAAGGTTTATTGTGAAAAAAAGTTTTTTTTTAATTTGTGGTTATTTGCATGTTTATTTGTTTTTTTAAATAATAATTAAAATTAAAACTATCGAAGCAAGAAAATAAAAGCGTAGGTATTTTGTGGCGACATTGGATCACCACAAAAAAAAACCTAACCTAAATTAGTAGCATAAAACGATAAAAGACACACACACGCACACATGCATGATTTACATTAAGCCTAATATACATTCTTGGAGTCTGCGGGGAAAATAAACATGCATGATAATAATCCTAAACTAAAGATGCATTTACTTTAAACCTAATATACATTCTAAAATCCGAGTTACAAAATAAACTACAAAGAATAAGTGAATTAGAATGCAAAGCGATAAAACTAAACTAAAGATGCATAAGTAATTTACATTAAAGTCTAATATACAATTCTAATAATTCAGAAATGCTTGAAAAATAAAATGCGAAAGTAAACTAAAATAATATATGATGTAGTAAAATAAAATGTAATTGGAGTAAAAACAGATGGAGAAAATAAACATGATGAAAATAGAAAAGAAAAGAAACGAAAATGAATGATGCAGAAAAGGGGGTGTAAACAGTGAGTATGGGGTATGGGGTAAGTAAAAAAAAGAGTCTGGGCCTTAAAAGAGCAGCAGGGGTGTTGGGCCTAAGGAATTGGTTCTGGGCTTAAGGGGACAGGTCTGGAACGATATAGGCCGTTGGATCAGCAATCAGAGGATCAGGGAGGTAGGGTACACATTAATGGCGTGTGTTTGCACGCATGGGATTAGGGGAGACATATAAATAGGTTTGAACCCTTGACTGTGCTTTTGATTTTTGATGAATTTTTGGCTCTCTGGAAATTGGGGATGAATTTTTTTGGCCCCCCCTGTGTGTTTTGCAGGTTGTTTTATAGTGATTGGAATAGGGTTCAAAAAAGAAACTGAATCTCCTAGCTTGTGGAGAAGAAAAAGTGCATCTTTTGCAAAATTTTGGGGACTGAGGAGGCTTGAGCTGGATTTGGATTGAGGATGAAAGCGTGTGAACTGGATTTTTGGATTGGGACAACTTCGGATACGGACGAATTTTTGATATTGACAAATTTTGGACTTATCGAATCATTATTAGACAAACAAATAAAAATAAAAATACAAATAATAATAGTAAAAGTGAAAGAAAAAAAAAAGACTAATTAAATGAAAAAGGATAAGATCGGAATAAAAAATAAAATTAAAGTTGATAAAAGATGGTATTCAAAATTAAAATCAAAATCAAAATAAAGAGAGAAGAGGGCCCGACTCGGAACCAAAAATAAGGTATTTTAAAATACCTCTTTACCGAATTTTTTACTGAAAATTAGAGATTGACCAGGGTCAGACGGCACGTGTCAGTGGTGTCTTAGGTCAAAAAATGGGGTTTGACAATACATAAATTAAAACTTCTAACTAACTATGGTTACTTGACCACCAAGTAAACTCTATAGTGAGTTAATCTCTAACTAACTAACTCATCCTTATCCAACTAACTTCTAGACAATAACAAACTTCTAACAAACTTGTTCTAATCTAAAGTATATGCATCATAACAGCTATACATTAGATTACTGCACAAATGCATCCTTTGTGATGATCCCGAAGATCCTCTAGAATGAATTACTTCAAGTCCAGACACTCCTCCTAATTCATATTAGGGAGTCTCTTCATCCCCATAAGCTTTTTCAGTTCATCACACATTGCCGCTTTCAATGGTTTGGTGAAAATGTTTGCAATGTTTGCAAGTTGCATCTCTGTATTTGCAATACTCCAAATCCAGCTTCATCTTATTTACTTGATCTCTCAGAAAATGGAATTTTCTCTCGATATGCTAACTTTTGCCATGGCTTATAGGATGATTCGCCAAATCAATTGCTGACTTATTATCAACAAGAAACTTGATTCTATCAACTTCAAATGCATTCAGTTCTTCCAATAACATTTCAATCCATAGTGCCTGACATGCCGCATAAGAAGTTGCAACATATTTAGCTTCAGAAGGTGATAAAGCTACTATGCCCTGCTTCTTAGAACTCCAAGAGATTGGAGCAGCACCAATCATGAAGAGGTGGCATATAGTACTCGTTTTATCATCTCGATGTCCTTCTCAGTCAGAATCTGAACATCCATAGATCGTTGCTTTCTTATCAGTGTTCCTTTGATTAGGAATTAGCACTCCATAATCAAGTATGTCTCTATTGTATCTCAAAATTCTCTTAAAAGCTATCAGATGGAAAATTTTAGGCTATTCCATGAACCTACTAACTAATCCCACGCTGTGAGCTATATATGGCCTTTTGTTGCACATATATCTGAGTGGGCCTATAATTTGTCTGTATATAGTAGCATTCATAGGTTCATCATTTGTGTGTTCACTCAATTTAGCACCTGCTTCCACAGGAGTAATTGCAGAGTTGCAATTGCTCATTCTAAATTTCTTTAGAATATCTTTGATAAGTTTCCTAAGTTAGTAATCTCAAATTCAAACATTTAACTAGTATTGGATTTTGTCAACTCGTCAACATTTGATCCTGTAATGAGCAAATCATATACATACTGACATAAAGTGGCCTGATTCTGCATATTTGAGCCTTTAACATATACTTCATGTTCATATATGCACTTAGTGAATCATGAGCTTGTGAGAAAGCTAACAATTCTATTATTCTAGGCTCTGGGGGGATTGCTTTAAACCATACAAAGATTTTCTCAGCCTATACACTTTCCTTTCCTAGCCTTTGATCTCAAAACCAGGTGGTTGTTTGAAATATATCTCTTCTTCTAATGGTCCATTCAAAGCGTACTTTACATCAAGTTGATGCATATTCCAACCTCTATACGATGTTATTGCAACCACTACTATAATAGTTTCAATCCTTGCTAATGGAGCATATACTTCATTGAAATTAATTCCATTGTTTTATGGAAGTCTCTTGCTACCAGTCTTGCTTTATACTTAGCAACTTCACCATTTGGTCCCAGTTTCAGCTTATAGACCTATTTTACATCTATATCCCTTTTACCTTACATGTTAACAAACTTCATGTGTTATTCTTCTCTATAGCTTTCAGTTCTTCTTTCATAGCAGCTAACTAGTTTGGATCCTTCATTGCTTGATTTAAATCTGTTGGTTCTGATTCTGCTAGCATTGCTTCTTCTATCATATTACCTTCTTCATCAACTGCTTGATCAGGGAATCTATCATACTCATTCAGTTTCACTGATTGAGTTCTGGCTCTAGTTGACCTTCTTATATTTTGATCAGGCTCAACCTCACCAATATGTTCTTCTTCTTCTTCTAACACAGTTCTAACTTTATTTGGGTTTTTAGTATTCTTCTTTGAGCTATCAGAATTCTGATGCCAGTTCCAACTTTTACTCTCATCAAACTGCACATCTCTATTTATAACAACTTTATTCTCATTTGGTGAGAACAATTTATAGTCACGTGTTGAGTGATAACCTACTAGGATCATAGCTTGACTTCTATCATCCAATTTCTTACTTATCTGTTCAGGTACATGTCTGAAACATAATGAGCCAAAGATTCTAAAATGACCAACACTGGGCTTCACACCTGTAATTTGTAAATGCTTCATATGGTGTCTTATTCATCATTTTTCTTGTAGGACACACGTTGATTACATGCACAACAGTTGATACAAATTCACCCCCAAAATATTTTCGGCATGTTCTTAGCTTTGAGCATACTCCTTGCCATATTCAGAATATTTATATTCTTTCTCTCAGCTATATCATCACTTATCATTGTGTTGTAGTGTATAGGGAACTATAACTTCATACTCAATACCTTCTTTTTCACGAAATTTGAAAATTACGTAGAAATGTATTCACCTCCACCATCAGTTCCCAATTTCTTAATAATGCATTCAACCTGTTTTCTAACTCGCAGTTTAAATCTCTTGAACTGGGTGAATTCTTCATTTTGATTTTGTATCAAGTAAATCCACATATATCTTATGAATTCATATATGACAGTTAAGAAATAGCAATTACCTAAGTGATTTCACCTCAAATGGTCCATGGACATCTGAATTTACCACCTCCAGCTTCTGCTTTGACTTCACAGGCAAGTCTTTATTGAATGACTTCCTTGCTTGCTTAGCTGCACATCATTCTTCACACAACTTCGTAGGCACCTTAATTTGATGGAGACCATATACCATTTTCCTATTATGCATCAGGTTCAGGCTCTTGAAATTCAAGTGGCTGTATCTTTGATGCCAAATCCAATTATGATCATCAGTTACTCTCTAAGCAAGACACTAATGATCAAGTATATTGATCAAGATTTTGAAATTTTTATTGTTGGACAATGGAGATTTCAAAATCAGCCTTGTTTCTGCATCAAACACCTTCAGTTCCTTGTTTTTTAGCTTCATAGTATAATTCTTATCAAGCAATTGTCCTAAACTTAACAGATGACTTGACATGGAAGGAACATATAGCACATCACTTATGATTGCTTCTTGACCATATTTTCTCTTCACAAGAATGTTCCACATACCCTCAGAAGTAACTTGGCTATTATTGGCAAATTTGATTCCTTTCCTCACTGATGATTTATCAAGCTTGATGAACCATTTTTTGTTCCCAATCATGTTATTGCTGCATCCAGTGTCTAGATACCACACATTAGCATTGTCGTTTGCCAACTGTGTGTTAGCCATAAGCATAACTTCATCTGAATCACCATTACCAGCATGTGCGAGTTGTGCTTCATCCTTGTCACTTGCATTGGAGTCTTTGTTACGATAACAATCTGTTACATAGTGCCCAAACTTCTGACAGCAATAGCACTGAACCTGCTTCATATCAATCTTTTTCTTGAATTTTTTATTGATTGAAGAACCAGTTTTTCTTGATTCACCTTGATTCATTGAATTTTTCCCTAGAACCTTCATCACTGTTTTCTTCTTTCTCCACTTATCTTTTCCTTTGTTAAACTTCGATGCATCATCCTTCGTCTTCTTAAAGAATTTTGCTTGCAATGCTTGTTTTGTATTCTTCTCAGATTTTCTTTGTTTCAGCCTTATCTCATGAGCTTCCAAAGATGCTTGCAATTCTTTCAGTTTCATTTCAGATAATTCTTTTGATTCTTCTATGGCTACCACAATATAATCAAATTTTGTAGTTAAAGATCTTAGTACCTTCTCTATCTTCTGCAAATCAGTGATAGTTTCACCATAAGCCTTCATTTGATTTCTGAGTCATAATACCAATCTTGAAAAGAATTATGTATTACTTTCATATTCTTTCATCCATGTATTCTCATATTGCTTTCTTAGCACTTGCAACTTCACTTTTTTGAGATTTTCATCACCGCCATATAGTTTCTTGAGTGCATCCCATGCACCATTCGCTATATTCTCAAAGATGTTTTGATCCACACTCTGGTGAATCAAAAACAAACCTTTTCCATCTTTTTTCTTGTTGTCACGATGAACTGTCCTCAGTCCTCTGAGCTTCAGTCGCATTTGCTTCTAATGTTGGAAAGCCATCATTCACGATTTCAAACACATCTTGAAATCTGAATATCACCTTCATCTGGACGCACCGTCAGTCACAGTTTTCACCTTTGAAAACTAGAAGATTTGCAGAAAACTGATTAGAGGTTTTACCTCCATTTGCCATTATTGAAAGCTTGGAACGAACCAGGCTCAATGATACCAATTTGTTGGAATAAGCTACTTAATTTTTGATAAAACTCAAATGAATTATGAAAAAACAAAGTGAAAGAGGGAAAAGAGATTATTGAAAGTGAAAACTTTTATTCAAATTAAGTGATTGATATGAGTAATACAAATAGTACACTTCGTCTCAATACAATGCATCTCTTATATACACAAATCAAAACTTATAACTAACTATGGTTACTTGACTCCCCTGAAAAAAACTATGGTTACTTGACTACCAAATAAACCGTATAGTGAGTTAATCACTAACTAACTAACTCATCCTTATCCAACTAACTTCTAGCTAGTAACAAACTTCTAACAAACTTGTTATAATCTAAAGTATATGCATTATAACAGTTATACAATAAAGTACTGCACCAATGCATCCTCTGTGATGATTCTCTATAGTTGATCCTCTAGACCTCCAGAACCTCTAGACTCTTTGTACCTCTAGATCCTCTGTACCTCTAGAATGAATTACTTCAAGTCTAACAATCATCTTAAGAGCTAGTTAATGAACTGAAAAATAGAAGTTTTATATTGAAAAACACAATTTTAAACTTCTATAAAATTGAATATATATTATAATTTATAATATTATATTTCTATATTTATTATCTTAACCAAATGTCTTAAAAACACTCATTAGCATATTTGAACTATGAGAACTCATTTTTCAATTATTATCATAAGTATATTTGACATAATATATCGCTCTTATTTCATTTTTTGTTGAAGTCTTATTTCATGCTTGAGAAAAAACAACAAATTTTAGTCCTTGTCAAAAATGAACTAAGACACTTAGACCTTGAACCATAATTCATCACCAGACTGTCTGTTGTGATTATCTGACATTTTAAAGTGATTATGTGCCATTTATGGCCTAGAATAGATGACTGTGTAGCATTTTAACCAAAATTGAATCCACAAATTAATCCCTCATATGTTTGAATAATTTTTTTAGAGAAAGTCAACGCTGGGAAATCAAAAGTTTACTAAAGAGATAGAAGACAATACCCTAGACCTTGTGCATGAAAGACTTCATCAAAAGTAAACTATATACATTGGTTGGGTGAGAACTCTAACTGGTTGGGTTAAACTTAATTGTGATGGTGTTTGATAGGGATCTAGTACTGGTGTGGAGGGATTTTTGCGACTATAGTGGCAAATTGATCAATGACTACTTTAGAAAGATTGAAACATGTGATGCTTTTCATGACGAAATATGAGGGCATGTACACCGCTCATCTTATATTGGAGAGTGACTTAAAGATCATGGTCGACAGGACTACTTAGAATTGAAAATTTAGTGGGACGATTCTTATTTTAGTTAGGTGCATCTGAAAGCTTTTAAGTTTGAATTAGACCGACAAAATTATTCATACTTGACGTGAAAGCAACGAAAGTGCAGATTGACTCCCCCTAATGAGCTTCAAAGTTTTTTGTTGGATGACATTTTCGAGTCTTGCATGTCTAGAAACATTCGTTTAATTTGTTAGATTTTTTTTCCGACTTTGTCATCTTTTGTGGCCAAAAAAATTGAGAGAAAGCCCGCCTTTTGCACCAAAATAAAATCTTGTTATTGTCTCTTTTATTACTTTTATAGTTTATAGGCCGATTCTAATTGCAAGTAGTTGTAGAAGATCAAGGAAATGAAGAAGAAGAAAAAAAACGTGACTACTATTTAATCTAAAGTATTAGTATTATCCCATAGTTTAACAATAACGGTGTTGAAAAAACCAAAACTATGGTGTGCGCATTTTTTATATTTGGAGAGATAAAAACATATAAATTTTTTTAAAAAAGTAAAAATAATGAATAATCATAAAACCCACTCAGTAGTAGGACCCATAATTTTTATTTTTTTTTGTTGTCAATTTTCAAAACTATGTTGTGTGCAACATCATCAAATGGAGTGCAACTGAAATCGATCCTCAAGAGCTCAATTGGAACAATCTCATGTGTCCATATGAACTGTTTGGTCCATACCAAATATTACAATATCCATATTAATCTCTGACAAAATCATAACATCTCAATTTGGTAGTTCTAGATCAACCTTGAACAATTCTGATTAAAAAAGAAACTTAAACAATAAAAACACATGTCCCAAACATCATTGTTATGCTAATCAAACATTTGAAACCAAAATAAAAAAACAATTTTATCTTAAATTATTAACATCCGAAGAAGGGCCTATCGGGATCTTGAGCCTTTAAAACATAAGATTTCACTTTGACAGAGGGACTAAGGGTGTGTTTGTTTTAAATTCTTTTAGAAAGAAAAAATTATAAAAATAAAATTCACTTTTGTCGTTTTTAAGTGTTTGTTTAGGATTTTTAGAAAAATTATTTTATCAAAAAAAATCTATTTGACTCTAAAAATGAAATGCAATTATAATAAGCTTTTTCCAAAATCTATTTATTTCGAAAACATAAACTAGTTGAAAATCATTTTTTTTAAATATGTTTTGTTGGATAGGAAACAAACACAAAATACCTTCAATTTTTTATTTTAAAAATATCTATATTTTTCTAACAGACTTTTTTTAAGCTAAAACAAACGCATCCTAATTGTCATGATTTATTTGTTGCTGTCTATTTATTTTTTCTCAGAGACTAAATTAGGTTATGTGATTTTTGTGAGGGATCAGAATTAGATTTCACTCTTATTTTTAAAATACAATCGTCACAAAATTACTTTTGCTTGTTCCACTGAAAGTTTAGTTATCATCATTTGAATAGCATGCAAGTCTTTTATCTTCGTTTTAGTAATTTATTTCATTGCCAGTAGTACATAGTTCTATTTATATGAAAATGACTCAAACTAGAAAAATAAAGGTAGAATATATTTGGTGTACACTTTTTTTTTTTGAACGGCAAAATTTATTAATAATCAAGTGCGCCGTATATAGGCAGAACACCCAAAAAAACAATGCATATATCGTACATCTTAAACACCAATGATCATAAACCAAAAGTTGAGTCAAAACCTCACACCTCCATGGTAAATGGCCATGGTAGCAAAATCCAAACACCTATCGCCCATTACTCACACCACAGCCACTCCAAAAAACCAACACACCCGTTGAAAATACCTAACAACAACACATCACCTTCTCATCACCACGAACAACACCTCACCTTCTCATCACCACAACTATGTCAAATCCCGCACTCATTCAGATTCCGACACCAATCGATCCTCGGTGTATCGAAGAAGACACCAAAACAAGCCAAAAACTTGAGTCACTAAACTGACTCCCGATCTCAAATCAAAAGTGATCGGCCCACCAGACTCCATAAACAAATCACTAAGGCACCCCTCATCTCCCAGAACATCGAAGAAGGCACCTTAACCATCTTGAAAACTTGAAACTAAACGCTAACTTCCGATCTCAAAGCAAAAGTGATCGGCCCGAATAGTAGCGCAAACAGAACCCGCTCGAAAAACAACCCAAAAAAACAAATCACCCAAATCAAGCCACATACCAACAAAACACCAAACGCTTAACTATCCTATCCTATCAAGCCACATACCAACAAAGCACAAAACACACAAACTATACTATCCTATCAAGGGATTTAGATCGGATAGGATAGTTTTATCATACCATGTCTCCTTATCATGTGCACCAAACGGGTCTTTAATATTTCAAATTATGAAGTTCAAAGACAAGGGCCAAACATATAATACAAGTAATCTTTTCAAACATTTTCTTGGTAGTAAAAAGGAAAGAAGGCAAACGGGTGACCTGGTGCTACAAAGTCGCAGGCATTATGGGAAAGAAATTAATTTACAAATTCAAAGAAGTGCGTGCATTATTTACAATCAATGTAGCACTATAACGCCACTTCATACACGCAGTTTCCCGCTGTAATTAATCCTGGTTGTTTATTTGAGATCGGACGGCAGCTATAACACATATTACACATCAGTTATAACACAGTTAATAGATCTTGGTTGTTGAATCCAATCGGACGGTTAAGAACAGTAACTGCGTGGACGCAGTTACAGCAACAAATCCAATTCCTGGCCCTACAATGGAACTTCCAATGATGATTAAAGCATTCTTCTTATTATTGTTCATTTCATGAACTCATGTAGGAGCAACGACAACCCTCTCCTCAAGCCCAAACTTGTTCAGAAAAATATACTGGAGCTGATTCCAACAACGTCAAATTATCATATGTTCTTATCAACCCAAACGTTCAACTGCACTTCATTCTCTCCTTTGCTATCAATCAACACTTGTAAAATTAATGAGGTCCCCACTTTTGCTTCTATTGGTCCCATTGACGAAGATCAAGTTGCTATTAGCTATTCCTTTGTTGTACTTGCAGAAGTTGCTATTTCCACACCTGGGTCTTACAGTGCGCCCTTTCTTCCTGTGGCCAAATCTCAAGGCATGCAACAAAGAAGCCATGGTTTGGTCTTCAAATCTGAAACGCACATATCATCTTTTTAATTGCCAGTATTCAAAACAACTAAACGAAAATCTCAAGCTTAATGAAAATAGCGGGATCCACGGAAGAGTTGCAACCATTACGGATCTATTGCAATAACAGACAGCCTTCCCTACCATACATTTGCAAGAAGCTAATCCCACAACTTCATCCATTGCAAACAGACAGAGAACTGAGAAAAAAAAAAGGCACAAGAAAATTACCAAAGACATCAGTAATGCTACTCATATCAAATTCGAATCCAAATTCACATTACCATATAATGCTAGAAGTGGTAGCGGTGAAAGCCACTATCATCCCTGTTTTAAATATGGTTGCAATATATAAAATGAAGTCGTTTATTTTTGCAGCCGATCCAGTAGTCTCTGAGAATCTACTGTGTTCCCCAATACATGCTTTTCTTTCAGGATCGGTTAGTGGTTGCAAGGATTGGTGAATTGAATTCTGTCCATGCTGCATTTTTGTTTGATCACATGGAGTCCAATCCACGAAGTGAACTGTCCACTTGAGTTCCATTTAAAATCAATATCAATAGAAATCACTGCATGATTCCATTCATTTTCTGAAAGTACTTCATCCACATTATCTTCAAATTTTATGTGTCTTTCACCAACAATAAATATATGATCAGTTAACACTGGGAACTCAAAATCAAACCATTTTTCAGTTGGCAACATTGTTTTCATTATATTGCCATTGATGATCACAGTGGGTCTGAACCCGGTAGGGATTTTATGCATGAGTCCGACAATACAGAGAGATATTGCAGGGAACTTGCCACGAAACCAAAAAGAAATTGAATGTCCTTTGCTACGGTGCTCAAACCACTCCGGCATTCGTGTTCCGGGCAAACAAAAGCTCTTATTTCCAGCCTCATGTAACTCCTGATTGTAATAATACAGAAGTTCAGCAACACATGAGTCAGTGTAAATATCAAAAATCAAATCTAACAAGTAAAAATAAGATGAACCTGAATCAGTAACATTCTTCTGCACGAGATAGTCAAGGATCTGCAGTTTCTTGCGGACAAAAGTTCTATGCTGGGTGGAATCCCTCTAATTTCTTGAAGACTTTCACAATCATCCAAAACAAGCTCTCTCAAAGGACAACAGACTCTGGAGGACACGAGAAGATCTGTGAGGTCTAAATTGTTCAAGGATGTGCATCGTATTGCAGAGAATGTTTCTAAATTTGGTGGAATTCCTCTGATTTCTCGAAGTTGCCTGCAGTAATCTAGTATAAGTATCGTCAAAAAGCGGCATTCTTTGATGCATGTTGGAAGAACTGTGAAAGTGTTTGCTGAAAGGTTCAATTCTACCACATTGGAAAACCAAGAAAGACCTATTCGAATGAAGTCGTCTGATATATTGCAAGAAAAGAACTCAATATACTTCACGTTTGAAGACACTATTGAACCAACTTTTTCTGGACCTTTGTCTTGTTTATATGATTTCAACCCTTCACATTGCCAAATACTCAACTCCTCAAGTTCTGACAATAGAATAATGCTACTTGGTAACAGAAGATTTCCACATCCGTGCAGTTCTAAACTTTTAAGTCGGGGAAGATTTCCAATTGAATATGGAAATTCCCTTATGGCAGTGTACTCCAAAGAAAGACTTGTAATATTTTTCATATTTCCTAATATCTCAGGAAAACTCACAAGACTTGAACAATGTGAAAGATTGAGGTGTTGGAGAGAGGTCAGATGGATGGGTGGCAAATTCCGAAGCTTTGCACAACTCCCAAGATTCAGAATTTCAAGTTTATCCAAGAATCCAACAGAGTCGTGAATTTCAACTAAATTCTCACAACAATCAAGAGACAACCTTTCTAAGTTTGGGGCACCAGATACATCAGGCATATGTGTTATAATTTTACATTCATCGAAATTCAAAAATGTCATATTTACGAACTTCTGGCAGAAAAAAAAAGAAAGAGAATAATCAGGTGAGTGATGTTAAAATTAATCCGTTAATATAAGACCGTGAGAATGAACATGTGCGGTAACTTGCCTTTGACTTGGACAGTTCCAGTGACATAAAGGAACTGTGCGGTAACTTCAAAACAGCTAGTTTCTTGGGGTAAAAATAAGAAGGCAAAGACTGTGAAGGATATCCCCACCACTCCAGCACTCTTAAACTATTTGGAAGATTCTTCGGACCTTCAGCAAAACACGGACTTCTAATAATAAGTGTCTGGAGGCTTGTCATCTTCTGGAAGGCTTTTCCGTCCCACTGTACCATTTTTTCATATTTGGGGAAATCCAGAACGATGGTTTGAATTTCACTTGTTCCCTTTCAAGTAGCACGTCAGAGAGCATATGAGTTAACCGCAATACGTGCATGTTTCAACATGTTTACATTTTTATTTAAAGAGCTAAATAAATCAAAGACTGAATGAAACTTTCAACAAAGTATTTGATGTAATAATAACATATATAATAATGGTCAGAAGAAGTAAATCCTACTAAAGATGAAAAAACAAACAAGCAATCAATTATCCATACGAGAAGAGTCTTACCGTGTTTTTTTCTAAAACTTGGACGATATCCGTAGTAAGCCATAGCCTGCTGCGTTTGCCGGGGTGGTCGGGTGATTCCTGCCTCACGATTTCTCTGGCCATGTCCCGTATCAAGTCATGCATTTTCACATGATTGTGCTCGTCAATCTTGATGAGAGATGTTTCCAGCAAGAATTTGAAACGGTGGGGTTTGAAGCAGTTACCGTGGTGAGCACTGAGTAGGAATTCAACCTCTGAGAGTTTGTATCCTTTGAAGAAACATGCGATGTCGAGAAAAACTTGCTTGAGATCTCCATCCAAAGCATCGTAGGTTAGCTTAAGTATGGTTTGGATATCTTTAGAAGGAGTCTTTTCATAGGAGTCTAATGCAGATTCCCATTCTTTTACTCCTTTCCCATGCAGGTATGAGCCTATAACCTCCAAAGCCAAAGGAAGGCCAGATGCGCAAGCTGTAAAACGGTTTAACAGGTCCATATAATCTGGATAAATTTTGTTTGTCTTGAAAGCATTCCAACAAAGCAACTCGAGGGATTCGTCCTTGGTCAACTCCTCTACCTTGTATGTTGTATGAACCCCGTGAGTTGTTAGGAAGTGTTTGTTCCGGGTAGTAATGATGATGGTGGTTCCATAACCAAAAGAGTTGAGGCCTCCTCCAAGAGTAGCTTGCAACTGATCTGAGCTGTTAACATCATCAAGAACCAAAAGGACCTTCTTGCGGTGGAGCATATTCTTTAATAGCAGAAGTCCTTCACCGATGCTTGCTAATTGGAAGTCTTTCTTCTTCTTCGTCTGTCCAGCTAAGGTGGAGAGAAGAGTCTGTTGAAGATGTACTAAGCCGCGGTTTGCTGAATTTTCTCTGACATCTTGGAGGAAACAAAAGGCATCAAATTGGGGGGAAATGAAATTAAATAGAGCTCGAGCAAGGGTTGTCTTCCCTATTCCAGGGATGCCGTAGATACCGAGCAGTTTGAGTCCATGGGATGGGACGGCAGTAGCAGCATGAGTATTATTATGATTGAGAAGCCAGTTTACTTCTAACACTCGATAATTGAGACCAATTGGGTGATCGACAACACGTAAATAAGGGGTGGAATCAATTTTGGTGGAGACCAAGTCTACAATCTTGTCAATTAATTCATATTCATATCCATCCCTGATAAATGAGATATAGAGAAATAAGTATAAAATAACAAAATGGAAAATACAGAAACAAACAAACAAACAAACAAAGACTGACCCATGTTTAAAATGGAAACCGGACAAATTAGCTGCTTGTTTAAGAGCGTTCTTCCATTTGTTCAATTTATCAGAATTGAAGTTGTTGTTCTTCTGGTGCGAGTCAAGTGCCTGTCCATAAATCCCACTCTGATGTCGGACGTGAGAAGGATCTACGTTGTAAAATACTGGGAAAACAGATCGAAGGATGTTGTTCTTCTTGGAAAATGAGTCAAGAATGCAGGAAAGTTCTTCCAAACACCATGTTGAAGAAGCATAGTTCTCAGAAAAAACAACAATCCCAATCCTGGACTCTTCAATTGCATCTACAAGTGTCTTCGTTATTCCTCTTCCCGCGTCAGCGTGGTGGTCAATGAAGGTGTGGAATCCCTTTTCAGATAGAGTATTGTACAGAAATCCAGTAAACCCTAGCCGAGTATCCTCCCCTCTAAAGCTGATGAACACATCGTAGGTACCTGAACCACCCATCTAAAAAGTTAATTAATTTTCTTCTTGATCTTGATCTTTCGAGCTGTGCAGTTTTTTGTCCTTAGCGTTGAGTAATGGTAATAGGAGGTGGTAATCCAATCCAAGCTGCGTTTTATAGGAGATATCACATCGGATCCTCAGCATCTAAGTTTCCTGCAGCTGTGTCACTGTTGCACAATCCTAGTCATTTGATTCATCCAACGGACTCAGGTGTAAAACAGAAACAAACAAACATTCAGGCCCAACTCTTTTATTTTTTCATCTTCTTTCTTTCTTGAAGTTAAGGAATACAAAAAAAATTCCCGTTATCTATGAGATATTAAGGTGTATGATGAGAGATAAGTGAAGCTATAACTAAAATATTTCGAGTATATAATTGATTAAACAGGAACAAAATGTGTTTAACATTATCACCTTTGAGTTTTTATGATAACAAGGTATTAAAAATGTTAATTGGATATGCTAATATTTATTCAAGTGTGCAGGACTATAGACAAAAAAAGTTATATGTCTTTGATTCAAGTATAGGTTCTGGAAGAACAAATGAGAGCAATGGAATTTACAAAAAGGAAGCTTGTGTTGCAAGAATGAAGACAGAGTCTGAAGACAAAGAACGTCTAGAGACCATTAGAAGTTGTCTACCAGAAGTTGACGTCATCAGAGAGTCTAAAGAACCATCAGAAGCTGAAGTTCATCAGAGTCTGAAGACTGGAAGCTGAAGTTTGTTAAAAGTTGTTATTCTGAATGGATATGATTGCAGAAGGAATGGAAGCCTGGAGCAACGACTATATCAGAGGAATTAGAAGACATTGGATGCTTATCCACTGAAGAGCGCAGGAAAAGGACATAGTATAATTGTACAACCACTACCTCCATTACTCCACTCCCCATGTCTGCAGTAGTACAAGATAACAGTTGTGACTACGCTGGTTATTCTCAATGCAAGGAATGAATTTGAAATTGTTCTATCTTAGGACAATAACCAAATCAAGCAACAGATCATTGATGATTATCAAGCTTCAACAACGACTCTTTTTGATGTGCTGGCAATCAACAACGTCTCTTTCACACCTCTATATAAAGGAGTGAAGACTTGAAGGTTGTAAGAGACTCACAACAATTTTACAAGTGCCAAAACTCAGCCAAAGTTCACTTAGAATTTCTTAACAACTTTCATATCTTAGAAATTCTAGAGTCTTAAGAGTCTGTATCTGATTTGTATTGTGAGCACCACTGATTGTATATCAAGTGTTCAAACCTCAAACATTTTCTTTGTAATTGTGTTTGTTTAGAAGTTTCTTGCTTTTGCGCTTGAGCATAGGAAGACTCTTGCGTTTGTGCTTGAGCATAGGAAACATCTTGCTTTGATGCTTAAGCAATTGTAATCAGACATTGATTTTAGTGAACTCTCCTTGGAAGTGCAAGCGGGACAAAACTACTTCCAGATTGTAGAAGGAATTTGTATAATTGCTTTGTGTCTTTTTCTTCTATCTCTCTCTTTGCTTTATTCGTTGCATAAGACTCTGAACACTGGACTTAGTTTTTTTTTTTAAAAAAAAAAGCTAATACAATTCAACCCCCCTTCTTGTGTTTTTCTCACCTTCAGTTGGTATCAAGAGCCTTGGTTTTGTTGTTTTAGCACTTAACAGTGTAGCAGATAAAGATCTGAGAAAAACATGTCATCTGGTGAAGTTTCCAGTTCTGGTAACAATGTTGTTTCATATGACTATGGTACTTCTGATGATAAGAAATCTGACTCCAGCAAAGCTTCAAGGTTTAATGGAGATCCTGAAACTTTCTCTTGGTGGAAAACCAAAATGTATAGTTTCATTATGGGTCTAGATGACGAGCTTTGGGATGTTCTTGAAGATGGTGTTGGTGACTTGGCCTTAGATGAAGAAGGAGCTGCTATTGATAGAAATAAACATATTGCTGCTCAGAAGAAGTTGTACAAGAAATATCATAAGATCAGAGGAATTCTTGTTGCTTCTTTGCCTCACACAGAGTATCTGAAGATGAGTGACAACTCTACTGCTAAAACAATGTTTGCTTCTCTGTGTGTAGATTATGAAGGTAACAAGAAAGTAAGAGAAGCAAAAACTACTATACTTGTTCATTAGTATGAGTTGTTCAAGATGAAAGAAGATGAAAGCATTGAGGCTATGTACTCAAGGTTTCAAACTCTAGTCTCTGGACTTCAAATATTGAAGAAAAGTTATGTAGCTTCTGATCATGTGAACAAGATTCTAAGAAGTTTACCTGCTAGATGGAGACCTAAAGTTACTGCTATTGAGGAAGCTAAGGATTTAAACACTTTAAGTGTTGAAGATCTTATAAGCTCTCTCAAGGTTCATGAAATTGGTCTTAATGAGTATGAATCTGCTAAGAAGCCAAAGTTTATTGCACTAAAGTCCAAAGGGAAGCATTCACAAGCCCTCAAAGCAAATGAGTCTGAAGATGAGTCCCCTGCTGGAGATTCTGATGAAGACCCTGTTGTTGTTGAAAAGATGGATATGCTTTCCAACAAACTTTGGTATTTGGCTAGGAAGAACAAGAAGTTCTTGAGTAGAAGCAGTGGTTACAAAGGATCAAGGAAAGAAGATAAAAAAGGGTGCTTCAACTGTAAGAAGTTTGGACACTTCATTGCTTACTGTCCTGATCTTCAGAAGGAGAAATCAAAGGAAAAATCCAAGAAACCAACTTTCAAATCCAACATGTTAAGAAAACAGATCAAGCAGAGTCTGATGGCCACCTGAGAAGATTTGGATAGTGAATCAGGGTCTGGCAAGGATGAAGCTGGAGATGAAGCAAATGTGGTTGTTGGGTTAGTAGCTACAAGACTTCAGAAGCTGAACCTGAGTCAGACTCTGAAGATGAAAATGAGGTATGTCGCGTCATTTTTCGGAGATCAAAGTTATTTGGTTAGTGTTTGACTCACTAATTTTAATTCACGACTGAGCTTTTAATTTTTCTAAAGAAAGGGGAAAAAGTTATAAATTACCACATTTTAAAAGATTAAGGGTTCATGGGTTAGTTATATTTAGGGAAGGTTTTAGCACCCTAAATATCCATAGTATTTTATGGGAACCTCTTGATTTTATTCATTTTTGCGCGATAACTTACTTGCTTTTTTAAAAGAATGAATTAAATGGTGATTAAAAGAAAACTGAACATTTTTATTTACACTTTTTATGATTTGGAAGGACATGGTCATTTGCCTATGTACCTGTGAGGGATCAAAACCTCGTAGTTCGGGGTAAAAATTACCGTTTGTTTTGTTTTGTGTCTTTTATTAGTTTTGAAAAAGTTTAAAAATAAAAAGCCAAGTGGCAAATAAGATTTTATTTGTATTTTTTATATATTAAAAAAGACTCAAAAGTAGAATTAATTGATTTGAAATTTGATTAAGAAAATAAAATAAAAAGAGAATCACTTGATTTTGGATCAAGGTTTATTATGAAAAATATTTTTGGTGATTTTGGATTATTTGCAATGTTTTTGTTCTTTTTTGATTAACAATTAAAACCTAAAAATAATTAATGTGACAAGAAAAATAAAAGCGTGAGGATTTCATGGTAACGTTGGATCACCACAAAACCTTTAACCTAAACTAATGTTTTTGCATTTTTCAATATATATAAAGCAATAAAAAAAAACGCACGCACGCACACTTTTCTCATTTATGGTTTACATTCGCCTAATATACATTCTAAATCAACATAAGTAAATGACGAAAATAAAAGGAAAATACAGAATAATGTAATAAACCTAACCTAATAAAAAATAGAACGTGTAAGAAATAAATAAAAATGCGGGATAAATTAAATATGCATGAAAACGTAAATACAAATGAATAAAAATGCAGGGAAGGGGTGTAGTAAATAAAAAAGAGGGTACAAAAAATAAAGAAAGCAGAATTGGGCCTTAAAGACAGCAAAGGCGTGTGAGCCTTGTAGATAAGATATGGGCCATCTGATCAAGATCATCTGACCTAGATCTGATCATGGGTGAAAGCTTCAGTAGCCATCAGATCTAGATCAAGAGCCTGGGATGCGAGGGTGTATACTAGCGCGTACACCCACACACATAGGATCCAAAGAACTTATATAAATAAGAAAAAATCGTCAGCTTTCCATTTCAACTTACGCTTTCTCTCTCTTCCTCTCAAGTCACTCAAATTCTATTTTCTTTTCCGGCGACCTTCTCCGGTCAGCCTTAAACATTCCAGCGCAACGGTTGGCCGGCTAGGGTGGCGGCGCCACCGCGCCGGATCTGAAAAGGTCCTCTTTTTTTTCGCTCTTTCTCCTTCTTTCGTTCTCCTCTATACGTTTCCTCACTCAAAAATCCCAAACAAACGCTTGTAAATCCTAGATCTAGAAAACAGAATAAATAAAAATCAACCTTTTTCTTTTCTTGAAATGGCTTCACTATTTGTGTATGGTTTACGGCTCGGTTGTGTATTGTTTGACAGTTTGAGGGTTTGTTTTGGATCGGTGGTGACAAGTGTGTGACTGGAAATTGGTTCTTTTGAATTGTTTTTGATGTTGTTGTGTTCTTTCACAGGTTTTGGATGATGGGTGGAAAGATATGTATCGGCAAGCAAAGTAGGAACATGGTTTTTGGTTCGGAAAATTTGGATTGCGTTAATATCGACAAATTTATCGATATATGGGAAATGTATAAGGCCATATATGAGTAGGGCAAGGGTGGAATCAAAGACATCAGGACTGGCTACTTCGGCGAAGGTGGAGGCTTTAAGGAATAGGAATTTGGAAGGTAGACCTTGGAGACCTCCTTTGGTGGTAAGATTAGCCTGTAACTCGGAGGCTTCAAGATGGAGAGCTGCTACAATGATTGAGGGTTTAGGAATTTGTTTTAGGCCGCTAAAGGGTACTTCGTCGGACAACGATAAACCAACCCAATAGAAATATTCTTCCAAGTTAGGGACAAGCTGGTAATCAAGGAATTTGAAGCAATGGTAAAGAGGGTTATAGAATTGGACCAAAGTATCAAGGATTCCTTCTTCAACATTTGTCTTAAGGATGCTAAGCAAATTTCCATGACGAGCTCGAAAGTCTTCCGGACTAGTTACCAAAGATCCTAGCTTCCTTAGGTTCAACAAATATGGGCTCTTGAAGCTATATTTCCTAGTGTTCCTCCTTGCAAAGTCCATATTTATGATGTTTACAAAAAAACTTCTTTAAGTACTTCGATATTTGTGAGAAATTATTTTTTATGAATGCATGTATGCATGATTATGCTAAAAAAAACAGAGAAAACATGGTGTGGGGCTAAGTCCATAATGTTGGAGTCAAAGGGCAAGTGCGCCGTATGGTAGGGACTATGGTTTCACATGTCCCTGTATTACGGGTTCTACCAAGTTCTCAAAGTCATAGACCCCTTCCGAATATTATTGGACTACGGGAACGACTCCCGGTCCAACAACATTCGTAAGAAAGTCTCGTTTGAGTGTAGTATCGCGTGTCAACTAATTCAAGACTACTCTTGACTAGTCACCACATTACGCCCTAAAAAGGCTAAGAGGGGTTAAATGTAACTCTAAAGGCCCTCAACTTCGTGGGACATTAAAAAATAACAATGCCAACCATGACTACTCATGACGACATAGTATTACTTTCAAGAGGCCTCCATTAAGCAAGGTTATATCACATGTGCCAAGACCTAAGAATACTCTTGGTATGGCACTTTGATTATACCACCATCATATCTTATTGTTCTCTCAAGTCCGGGTGAAGGACTTATCTCACCACTCTTAAGGCATATAGGATATGATTAGTAGTAGTTCTTTGTTCTTAGAGTTTAATCCCGGCCATTAAATAAATTTTTAGTTGCCACACGTCACACATCTGGAAAAAAAAATTAGATAATTGAACAAATATACTCCTTCGTCTCACAATTATTGTCTCTTTAGCATTTTTTTCCTTTTCTCAAGATAATTGTCACTTTACAATATCAATACAACATTTATTATTTTTTCCACTATTATACTCTTATTTATTAAATTTAATCCAATTTAACTACAATTAATAAGGGTGTTTTATTATTGAAATCAACGCAATTAAACATTTTCTTAATAATCGTGCACAAACCTTAAACGACTAATATTATGAGACGGATGGAGTAAAAGATTAAGGATCCTCTCTATCTACTACCAAAAATTCTTTTATAGTCACAAACACAAATGAACTCACACTCACATTAAAAGATTTTATGGAAGAATGCCTCTTACTACCGTAAGAAAGTCAATCACCGTCATTATTCCTTAATTACTCTTACTTAATCTAATGATTTCACTAATTTTATGGTGTTAATCAGCTATCATAATAAGAAAATGACTTAATTGCAATTTTTGCCTCTCTATTTTAACAAATCCTTAATTTTGGTTCCTTTATTTTTAAATTTACAATTTTAGTTTCTCAATTTTGAAAATTGTAACATTTAATATCTTTCAGCAATTTTGACGACACAACAATAAATTGGGTGATGTGATATTAATGGTATACCAATTACTCCCTCCGTCCCAAATTATAAGCAAAAAAAACTCATTTTCTTTGTCCTAAATTATAAGTAAAAAAGACCAACTTTTATCATATTTAATTATATTTTTTCAAAAAATTATCTTTTCCAAAGGAAAATTAAATGTAAAGTGCATTCAATTTGCTCTTTTTTTCATTTTCTCTATAATCAACTACCAATGAAAATTGTTTTTACATCTTCCTATAAAACTTATTTCAAAGATAACACAAAAAACTATGTTACAAACTACTATGTTTTAGTTTTCTTAATAAGTGTTATTTTATTTTATTTTGCTTATAATATGGGAGAGTATTAATTTGGGTTGGAGTTCTTTTGATGCATCTCATGATTAGTCAGCTCTATTATTAGTGTTACCAATTATATTTCGGTTTCAAAGGAAAAAGTTGTGAGAAATGCTAGGGACACACCCATTAGCACACTCTTTTAACACACCCAATAGGAATTAGCCATGTGTTCTATTTTTTTAATCTCATTTACTGGTAACCGGTTCATCCAGTTTCTAAAACACTGCATTCACCTTCGCGTGTCACATTCTTCTTACCCTTCACATTCATCTTCTTCGTATTCTACTGTTCCTATCAGGTTTATTCATGTTCTTCCCCTTCACAATTCCTTATTTATCTTCTTCCCCTTCACAATTTCACAATTATTGTTATGTCGAGATCTCATAGTTTCTGGAAACCGAACCAAAAAGGAGAGAACTCATAGTTTCTGGAACCCAAGCCCCAAACACAATTTCCTCAATGATTCAAAGTTTCAATAAAGAATGATGGCGTTTTACCCCCTCCCAATCTATGTTGGTATCACCTCTTTCTTCGCCGTCATCTTCAATGGTGCCACCGCCGGCATAGCTCACGTTGCCCAACATGGTTGATGTGAATTAAACATTAAAATTGATTTCATAATTATTTGACTTAAAAAAGGACAATACAATATCTAATATCTATGTTATATGATTCAGTATAAGAAAGTAATGACTTGTGGATTGATATCAAAGTCACAAACTTGATATTTCACAGCTATGGCTTGGGGTCTGCTGTGATGTCATATGGTTTGAACTTTATATTTGTTTTCCGTAGGCTCTTCAAGCTGGAA
>Ga0228710_1004048_pt1 | contig 23140 bp, 10 predicted proteins | sample MedpolnodulmetaG_FD_177995 | JGI IMG/M metagenome (GOLD analysis project Ga0228710, IMG submission 177995) | Root nodule microbial communities from Medicago polymorpha collected in Santa Monica, California, United States - pink nodules | ecosystem: Host-associated > Plants > Roots > Nodule...
TTTCTTCTAATCTTGAGTATTTTACTTTTTTAATAAAATTAACTTACAATAATAAACATGTAATTTTTATTAGTGAGAAATTTATTTTAAAAAAATACAAAGATCCACGAAATTAAAAAAAAAATACTAATTATTTTATGACATACAAAATAGTCCACATTAATTTATTTTATGTCACATATTAGTTGGGTTTTTTTTTTATCAAATTTCCTTCTCTACAACAGATTAATATGGCAGCTTACAATTAATTGAGCCAGAACAATAACCAACACAATAAATAAAACAAATGTATAATAGTTTTTTAATAGTTTAGTGGGGTCAGATTTTTTGTTGCACAATAGCCAACAAAAAGTTTCAAACCATTAACAGGTAAAAAAATCTGGACCATCCACATAAAAGAATATTAAATTAATGGTTATTATTAAACTTTCCCATGATGGGAAAGAACTTTCCATTCCCATACTAAACCCCACCATTGTTTGGTATAAAAGAGAGATGAAAGAAATAGAAGAGAGAGATATGTTGATTATATACAAAAGTACTATAATACCTATAATCCATTTAATTTAATTTAATTTCTATACAAATTTACTTATTAATTTAGTAAATTGATCCAATTATTTTTAATTGATTTAATTAATTAGATTATTTTAAATTACTATTATTTTCATGTTGATTTAAATATTAATTTTGTTTTAGCCTTGTACATAAAATTACGATTATTTTCATGTTGATCCAAATATTAACTACTGTAACTCACACCACACGACCACCACATTTGGTCATTCCACTTCCCCATCTCCATATTTATATACAATGTTAATTAAGAAAAAAGGATGTACAGCCATGGCACCAACAACACTTGAAAGTTGAAATGGCATAGTTGATGATTTTGAGTTTGATAAGAAAGTAGCTAAGGGACAAGGGTATGGATGGAATAACATATAAAGTATTATAAAGTTCTTTTCTCTCCACTTTCTGGTATGAGAAGAAGATAACAGAGGTGGGACCCATGCGTTTTTTATTCACTCTCCCCTATTTCTTTGCTTTGCCAAACTGAAGAAATAGTCCTTTTCTCTTCTTTCTCTCTCGCTTCAACTTCTCTCTTCCCTAATTCACCTCTACCAAACAAGTTCTTATTCAATCAAATTTAGCATTGGGCTTCCTTTTTGTTAATCTTTGTTGTAATATCTTCTTAAAGTTTATTATGTGATTGATGAGTTAGGTTTATCTCCCTTCAATTTTTTAAACTTGCTTTTTATTTAAGATATTTTATTTTTCTTGAAAAAATATGTTTGCTATCTACCGCTATATCCTTAGATTATTAATAGTTTGTTTTAGGAGGGTGTATTGGATTAGAATTTTAAAGGATAATTTTTGTTTGAAAAAGCCTTGAGGATTTTAAAAGACTTTGCAGGATTTTGATGACTTTGAAGATTTTAAAAGACTATTAAGGATTTCAATGGATTTAATTTATAGGATTTTAAAGGATTTGAAATGATTTTATGAATTTCAACAGATTTTATGAATTTTAAGAAATAATTGAAAAAATATCATAACACACTCTCTTTCAAAAACTCTCAATAAAAACTCTTATTTATTTTACTTTATTTTTTACGAGAGAGTTAGAGAGAGAGAGAAGGGAGGAGAGAGAGGGAGAGATAGTAAAATTTTAAAAGAAAAAAAACAATCCTAAGAAATCTCATGTTTTCATGAAAGACTTTTTCATGCTAAAATTTCACTAGACAATCCCACAAAATCTATCAAAATCTGATTTATTAAACAATTCTTCCAAATTTGAATGATTTTGAATACCACTAGACTTTTTTTAAGTGATTAAGAGTCTTGATTGAATACCATAAAACTTTTTTTAAATGACAAAGAATCTTGATTGAATAACACAGAACTTTTTTTAAATTGAAAATAGTTTTGATTGAATACCACAAAACTTTTTCATGATAAAAAAGTCTTTTAAAATCCCTTAGAATCATGATTCAATACACCTCCTTAGTTAGTTTTTTCTAAGCAATATAAATAAATGAGATTAAGGAAGTTATACTTTCAATTTTTTTTACTCCATTGAGTCGTAAATATATCTAATGTTGATGTTTAATAACTCTAGTTATTTTTTAGGAAATGCTAACATTTTTTTATGATATAATAACTCTTGGAGAAATGTTAACTTGTGTTTGGCATAAGTTAAGGAATCGAATATAAAAATAATGTATTGGAATGTATGCATTTCATTTAATCTTTAACTTTTTAATGAATTCAATGCACAAAATTTTATAGAATATTTCTTCTTTTAGAGTTCTTAACATGTGTCCTAAGGGAACAAGTTAACACCATCCTAACTCTTGTTAATGATTCCCTGGAAAAAAAACTTATGTTAATGGTGTTTAATTATGAGATAAGACAAATTACTCTTTTTGGCAACACTTTTATCAATACACTGCTCAAGTTTGCAATAGTTTGCATGTTCCTGATGGGGTTATCCTCGTTGCTATCGGTATTCATGAGCTGCAAGGTCGGTGCTCCTCTATATAGTATAGTTTTTTTTGTTTGAAGGACTCTATATAGTATAGTTTATGAATGGATATCAAATAAATACCCATAATGGTTTTAATTGATAAGCTGGATAATGAGAGCGCATACCCTTAGTCAGTTATAAATCAGGTAACTAAACTTGAGATAAATCATGTAGTTTATTTTCATATGAACTTCGTTAAAAATAAACTTATATTTAAAACTAGGGAAATGCTAACCGGTGCCCCCGGGGCATTGGTTAAGGATATGAAAAAGGGAATTATATAGTAGTTAATGCATTGAAATTGTGTAATTAATTTATAATAAAGTCAAAAACAGTTTTCTTTTATGGTAATAATTCCCTTTTATGGTATGTTTAACCAGTGTCCCGGAGGCACCGGTTAGCAGGACCCTTAAAACTAATCATGTTTAATTATTAGGCTAAATACTTTTATTGTCCTTTAAGTTTGACAAAAATACCGAGTTAATCCTTTAAGTTTTTTAAATTCTAAATAAGTCATTTAAGTTATTAATTTAATGTACTGTTACCCTTTTAAGAGACCTATTTAAAACTTAAAAACTTCAAATAGGTGCGCTAAATTAAAAGCTTAAATGATTTATTTGAAACTTAAAAAAAACTATTTAAAACTTAAAACATTTAAATGACAAACCCGGTATTTTTATCACACTGAAAGATCGAAAGAAGTATTTGGCTTAATTATTATTATTAATGACTTTGATTATTTTATAATTCAATTCCAATTTTTTTTCTTCGGACTAAGAAAAAATCAAACACAATCAGTATGATGCACTCCAAATTCTAATAATAGACTTGGAAGACAGTTTTTAAGATATTTGTTTATCTTGTCAATTAAATGTTTACTATTTCCATGGTTTAGATTGATATGTTTTCAGATTCTTAATATTGTTTTGCTTGGGGTTCATTTATTGAATTTTTGTTCGATTGTGTTCTTTTATACCATTTTTGTTAAAATTTAATACACTTTAAGAGTTGATAACCCGATTGTTCGGTCAGGTTTATGTCCCTCTATTTTTGTACTTCATTTTTTTCATTTTTGTTTAAGGTATTTTATTTTTCTTAAAATCAAATTTGCTTCCTAGTTACTAGCATACCCTTAGATTAAGAGTATTAATATGAGATTAAGGCCCCGTTTGGTTTGAGTTTATTTTAAACTTATGAAAAATAACTTATGTAAATAAACAAGTTTTTATTTTAATTTATAAACTCTTACTAACGAAAATTGTATCTTCATAAACTGTTTTTTTATAAACTACCTTAAAAACTTATAAATAATACATAAAAACTTGTTTATTTGCATAAGTTGTTTTATATAAGCTCTAAAATAAGCTAATCCAAACGGGCCCTAAGGAGGTTATAACTTCCATTTTTTTTAACTTTTTAATTACATTGATGGATACTATTTTTTTGTCACAAATATATCCAATGATGATGTTTAATAACTCTAGTTAATTTTTTTTATGATATAGTAACTGTAGTTAATAATGTTTAATGAACTAGAACATTAACTTTTGAATTTTTCACAAATGAATAATTTACAGGTTTATAATACTAATGTCATATCTCAATTTGATAATATTATTCAATATTAACTACTATTAATTATTGTATTCAATTAAGGTTTAATTTAATAATATTAACTAAAATCCTAATTATACACAAATATAAATCATAAATCTAATAATTTTCTCCATTTCAACTAAAGACAACGTCTCTACTGTGTTAGAAAAAGATGCACATAAAAGATAAAGTAAAACAACCGTTTTCGAAGAAAAACTAAAGCTAAAACATATTCTAGAAAAATAGTACACACAATAGAATAAAGAGACAAAAAATAAAGTGATGATGAAATTAAGATGTGATGAGGTAGAAAGTAAGAATGAGGTAGATTGTTTGTGTTACTTTGTGTACTTGTTATAGAATGAATTTTTTTTTTTTGTTTTGGTATTTTGTGTTGTTTTTTAGTCGCAAATATATGTAATGAGTATAATAACTCTAGTTAATTTATTTTATGATATAATAACTTTAGTTGCCGATGGTTGATGATTTAAACATTAAAATTTAAATTTTTACATAAATGTATAATTTATAGATTTGAAATGTTAATGTCATATAACAATATTAACATCTATTATTATTTACTTGTGCGATACAGTTAAGTTTTGATTAATATTAATTAGATTTATAATTGTACACAAGTGTAAATCATATGTCTAATTATTTTCTCCACCTCGACTACAAACATTTGATGTGTTGAAAAAAGATGCATATAAAGGATAAAGCAAAACAACTGTTTTCAAATAAAAATCGAAATTGAAACACATTTTTTGAAAAATTATACATACAACAGGGTAGAGAGACAAATAAAGTACAGTGATGGTGAAATGAAGATGAAACGAGGTAGAAAATGACCATGAGTTGAAATGTTTGTGTTACTTTATGCATTTATTATTGAATGAACTATTTTGGTATTTTATGTTACGTTTTAGTCGAAAATATTTTTCATGTTTTCTTCCTCCTCTATCTTTCCATCAAAATATTTTTACAAAATATGCGATCTTGAAAATTAATCATTGTTTAAGAGATCACCTTTAACCAAACCACAATCAGTAATGTTGGGTTCATCAACCTCCAAAATAAAATTATCAATTTCTCTGGCGACCACATGCCTATAATTGTCACCACCTGTCGAAATCTACAGAAATTATATGTTGGTGAATGCTAAAAACATTATTCTGTGATCGATTTATCTGAATATTATATATGAAAGATACAGTTGACTTAAGAAATACCGAATATCGAGATGGAGGAAGATGATGATGTAAGGAGAATGAGGATGAGACGGAGGAGGAGGAGGAGGAAAATGGAGCGTCCTTTTCTAAGACTTTAAATTGGATTGCGTCAAATGGATGTGTTTTAGAAGAGGCATGTCCATACACATGAATAGCTGCACCACCTATACATTTAGAAGAGCGTCAAACTCTAGAAAGATTAAGAATTGAAACTGTAAAACCAAAAACCTTGAAGAGATAAAGGCATATGTCAAGAAGAAGTGTCTGTGATGGTGGAATTGAACTAGATTGAAGAGATGGACAATTTGGGAGTTGCGGATGAAATCTATGCTGAACCGATTGATGCATTGACATTTGATGGGGCAGAAAAATATAAAGTTTTGATTATGGTTTCGGTCCAGGCTACTGGCTCGTATGTAACTTCCATAATCATTATTATAAAGATGGTGATTAAGGTAGGTTTACTAGATCTTTAGTCCACAACAAGTATTTAATTAGAAATTAGTCGAAAACATATATAATGATGACCCATAATATCTTTAGTTGATTTATTTTTATGATCTAATATCTCTAGTTTACGATGTGTAATGATTTAGAGCATTAACTTTTAGATTTTTACATAAATGTATAATTTATAAATTTAGAGTATTAATGTCATAACTCGTTATAAAAATATTATTTAACATTTATTACTAACGTCATCTTTGTTATTTAACATCCAAAGATGATTTTTTTTTTTAGGGAATTCAAGGATGATATCTAATAACCCTAGTTAATTTCTTTTTATGATATAATAACTACAAGCAATGATGTTTAATAAACTACAACATTAACTTTTGAATTTTTCACAAATGAAAAATTTACAATACTAACATTGTATCTCAATATGATAATATTATTTAATTATTACTAATTGAACACAAATATAAACCACATATCTAATAATTTTCTACACTTCAACTACATACATCGTCTTTGTTAGGTTGAAAAAAATGTGCAGATAAAGGATAAAGTAAAACAACTGTTTTTCAAACAAAAAAAAAACTGAAATACATTTTAGTAAAATCGTATATACAATAGGGTAAAGAGACAATCAAAATAAAGTGATGGTGAAATGAAGATAATGAAGATGTGATGAGGTAGAAAGTAAGAATGAGTTAGATTATTTGTGTTATGTTAGTTTCTAATATATCTAATGATGACGTATAATAACTCTAGTTAATTTATTTTTATGTTATAATAACTTTAGTTATTGGTGTTTGATGATTTAAAACATTATCTTTTAGATTATTACATAAATCTATAATTTATAGAACTAATGTCATATCTTGTTATTATTATTTAACATTTATAATTATTACTTGTTTGTTACATACAATCAAGTTTTGATTTAGTTAATATTAATTAGAATTCTAATTGTACATAGGTATATACTAAATGTCTAATAATTTTCTCTGCTTCAATTACATACAATATTTCTGTTGTATTGGAAAAAAGTGCAAATAAAGTATAGATCAAAACAACTATTTTTGAATAAAAATTAAAATTGAAACACATAAATCGTACATACAACAGGGTAAAGAGACAAAGAAGGTAATGTGACGGTGAAATGAAGATAATGAAAATGAGCTGAAGTAGAAAACAAATATGAGTTGGATTGTTTGTGTTACTTTGCGCCTTATTATTGAATGAACTATTCTTCTGTATTTTGGTATTTTGTGTTATTTTTTTGCCACAAATATATTTAATGATGACGTATAATAAATAATTCTAGTTAATTTATTTTTATGATATAATAACTCTAGTTAATAATGTTTAACGATTTAGAACATTAACTTTTAAATTTTTATATAAATGTATAATTTATAGATTCATATTATTAATGTCCTGTTTGGATATCATAATATTATTTGGATATATGTCTAACATGTGCAAACATTGCACATGTTAGAGCAACTAAAATGAGAAACCTTTTATTGAAAAACAAAAATTATTTATGAAAAATATACATATTTAATACTAATACACAAGTTTCAATGCAAACTTATCAATTTAAACTTCTTAACATGTGCAATTTAACATTTATTATTATTACTTGTGAGATACAATTAAGTTTTGATTTATTTAATATTATTATAATCTTAATTGTGCATAAGTATAAATCACATGTTTAATATTTTTCTCCACCTCAACTACAAGGAACATCTATGTTGTGTTGGAAAAAGATGCATATAAAAGATAAAGTAGAACAATTACTTTTGAAGAAAAATTGAAATTGAAACACATTCTAAAAAGATCGTACATTCAACATGGTAAATAAACAAAGAAAGTGAAGTGATGGTGAAATGAAGATGAAGTGAGGTAGAAAGTGAGTGATAGTTAGATTTGTTTCTGTTACTTTGTGCACTTATTATTGAATGAACTATTTTTTACGTTTTGGTATTTTATATTATTTTTAAGTCTCAAATATAACTAATGATTATGTTGAATAACTCTGGTTAATTTTATTTTATTTCATGATATAATGACTCTAGTTAATTATGTTTAATGATATGAAACAAAATATTCTCTGCACAACACTTTTATTGATACAATAATAGTAATATTTTTATTCATTATATTTTTTTATTAAGTGTTAATAATCATGGCCAGTGCGTAAGATATTTTTTAACAGATGATGACGACAAGGAACAAAGTGAAAAAGTTAGGAATTTACAAGGTTTATTTTGCAATAAAAAATATACGGGGACAAAAGTCAAAAACAAACAAACTTACTTAGACGAATTAACTATTTAAGTTTTTTTTTTACTCTAATTTGCATTAAACCAACGTTTTCAAAATAAACTCTCGATGCATGAACCTTGAAGTATTTATATATATATATATATATATATATATATATATATATATATCATATGTGATCCCTATAGATTCATATTATCACTTTCAAATATACTATAACATCGCCACATCGTCCATCCCAAAAGAATCTTCTTCCTGATTTCGATATATTTTTGTATTTTTAGTTTAGTTTTGATTCTTTTACCATGACCTTTTCTTGCAATGGTTTCATCGGGGAGCACTTTAGTGCGTTTAACGTGGGAAAGACATGTACCTTTGTACCAATAAAAACCTGTCACATGGAGTGCTTGTATAAAAAATTAAAAAAGTCAAAAATCAGATTTGTAGAACATAAAAGAGAGAACATGTATCAGTGAAACTTCTCTCGCGTGTCTCATAAGCTTCTTCCCCACTTTCTCCTTTTCCATTTCAAAACCCTAAACTCACCACCACCATTTTTGTCGTCGTCCGCCGCCAAACACCACCTCTGTCGAGCCGTCAACTTTCTAATATGGAATCCAAAGGTTTGTGGTTTTTTCTTTATCTTTTGTAACGGTTATAGTAATATGAACAAACCAAAATCAAGATTAAAATAGAGAATAATTACACTTCATTAGGAATAGAAAGCAAATCATGTCAATCAATTTCAATTCATTAGGATCAAATTTTATGAAATTTAGGGTTCTATTTAAGGATTGAAGTAAACCTCTTCCATGTTTTACATATGCTCTGTTTTTATAATGGCAATACTTATGTCTTTGTTTTTTATGTGGTATGTCGTCATTTAGGTTAGTCTGTTGTAAGTAACGGGTACATAATAAAGAGAAAAAAGATGAATATGAAGGAAAAATTCATAGAGCCGAGACTATAACAAACTGCAAATCAAGAATTTCACTTTCAAATAAAAATGGAAAGTTGGTCATCCATGAGTTAGTAGAAGAACATAATCATGATCTACTAATACTAGAGACAACATATGTGCTTCAGTTACATAGAAAGATAACTGAAGTACAAGCATATGAGATTGATCTGGCCGGTGACGTGGATTAAGGCAGAAGGCTACATTTCAACTTACGAGCACACATGCAGAGCATAGAGCGAATTTTGGATTTACACAGGTGGATGTAAGAAACTACATCACTGCGAAAAGACAAAGAAGTGTGGTGTGCGATGACGTTGGATGTGTTTCACAATCTTTTCAACAACAGTTGTTGGAGAATCCATCCTTCTTTCATGCATATCAGATGGATATAAAAGAACAAATTACAAATGTGTTTTGGTGTGATGCAAATATGATTTTGGATTACATGTATTTTGGTGATGTTGTTTCTTTGGACACCACATATTGTACTAATCATGTCAATAGACCACTTGCTCTATTTGCTGGTTTTAACCATTATAGAGGTACAATCATTTTTGGTGCAACACTAATGTTTGACGAGACAAGTGAGTCATTTAGATGGCTGTTTGATAAATTCTTACAAGAACACAAAAAAAAAACCAAAGACGATCTTCACTGACCAAGATCAAGCAATGGCCAAGGCACTTGCAGATGTGATGCCTGAGACTCGTCATGGTTTATGCATGTGGCACTTGTTGCAGAATGGAGTTAAAGATCTTGGGAGCTTGATGAAGGGAGGAAGTTTTTTGCTATTGAGATTGAAGCTGATTTTGAGAGAAAAAAGTTTGACTTGGTCAATGGTTATAATCTTTGTGATAAAACTTGGATCATTTCAACTTATGTCATTGAGAAAAAATGGGATGCATGTTCTATGAAGGAAGCGTTAACACTTGGCATGCAAAGTACACAACTTAGTGAAAGTTTGAATTCTCACTTCAAATCTTGTATGAAATCGAATGTGGATATCCTACAATTATTCAAGCATTTTGAAAGTGTTGTTGAGGAGAAGCGAGTAAATGAGTTGAGTTGTGTGTATGCATCCTCACATAAGCTTCCAAGGTTAGCATATGTAACTTCACCAATATTAATCCAAATGGGAAAAGCATAGACACACACACACACACGATATTTGAGTTGTTTCAATCCGGGTTTAAGTTATTCTTAGCTTTATCTACATCATATAAACATGAATCTGACTCTATTTGTGAATATGTCGTCATTAATGAAAACCATGAAAGATCTTGGAAAGAGTCATTTGATTGTGCTTCAACTTCCATTGCTTGTAGTTGTAGGAAGTTTGATACATTTGGCATACTTTGTTCACATGCATCAAAAGTGTTTGAATTTAATGATGTTAAGGTAATTCCTGATAATTATATTTTAAGAAGGTGGACAAGAGATGCCCGTTGTGGTATTGTGCAAGATTTTAGAGGAAAGAAGGTTGAAAGTTATCCTAAGTTGTCTAGAAAACAAATGCTTAGACAAGTTGTCTCTAAGTTCATTAGAGCGGCAACTGAAGCATTGTATAGTGAGGAATCCCTCAAGTCTGTTGATAATGGTGTAGATGTCTTGTTTGAGAAAGTAATGGAGGATCACGCACAAACTATAAAAAATGGCGGTGATAACAGTGATCATTCGACAGTCGTGATTTATGATGTTATGCAACCAAAGGGATTCAGGACACGACCCGGATCAAGGAGAACTAAGCGACGTAAAAGTTTTCTTGAGCAGTAGTGTAAGCAAAAAGCTCCTGCAACTAAACGCGCTCCACCTCAAGGAAGAAGTTCACATCTATATAAGTCGATGTGTAGATTTTGTTTTAGTTTTACATGTACTTTTTTCTTATTTTAATTTTACATAATCATTTTAGGATAAAAAATTTACAACCCATATGGTCAATGAAGTTTCTTGCTTCGCGCCTCCAACTTATGTGTCCCTGTTAGCACACGAGGATCAATTCAGTTACACAACCATGTTGATGGTAATTTCATATCTTTTTTCATAAAGAACTATCATTTTATTTACAAAAATCACCATTGATGATACAAATACATGTTTTGGAGACTAATTTTGTTATTGATGTAGACACCCATTGATGATACAAATTTTGGAGCATTACTTTGATTGACATTTTGCAGCGGAGGACAATGCCGGAGAGAGGCGACGACGGTGCACTTCTTGATGGTTGGGTAATATTCTTGTTCCTTCTTCTTGCGTTTTCCCCCTCTTCTGTTCTAGAAATCCAATTTTTGACTTTTTTATTTTTTAAATAAGCATTGCCACGTGACAGGTTTTTTATTGGTACTAAGACACATGCATTTCCCACGTTAAAGACACTGAAGTGCTCCCTAGTTTCTTCATGCAATTTTCATTTTTAAACTAGACATATATGTTGTTGCCTTTTTGGAAAATTAAGCTATATATATTATGTTAGTAATCATCGATGTTTTGCTTCATTGTGTAGGTTTTTTGAGATAATTTTTATTTTCTTGCTAGACCATATAGTGTGGCCAGTTGGAAATTATTAATCTATTTTGTATTTTGTTTAAAGGTAAACATTAGTATTTTTTTTGAAAGAGATAAATGTTAGTATGTTAATTATTATGTTAGTATTTTTTTTTCATTGTCAAAACTTGAACCTTAGACTTTTTAATTCATTCATTTAATCCCTTAGCTCAAATCAGGTGAACTATCCAACTTGACATGATATAAACTCTTTCTTGAATCTTACTTGAATTTTTCGCTTTCCATTGCGTGTGATGTGCTATACTTCTCGTAGATCATTTGAACTATCAATATCAAGACGTACATTGACTCATACTCCCAAATATAGATGAAGAAAATGTCCCATTAATCTTTGATATATAAAAATTGGAAGTTTCTTGTTAAAAAAAAGATAAAGAAAATCATGAGAATGATTGATAGTGCAATAGCTCTTACATTAATCTATTTTGCCATCTCCTACATCATGAGAATAAAAATGGCCAGCATCTTCACAATTATTAGAATAGTCTATTAAAACATGAAAGGCAAAAGTCTAATTAGAATTACTACAATCAAATACTAGATCGTGAGTTGAACTAATGGGTACCAAAAGAATTACTACAATCAATCAAATACTAGATCGTGGATTAACTTTTTTCCCTGAAGTTAGACTTAGTCCTAGAATGCAATGCTTACATGATTGTCCCCCCTTGGACGTCTTATTTTCTCCTCTGTTAACTTTCTTTACACAATTCTTTTTCTTATTTTTGCTTTGACAATATTACTTATAGCCAATGAGAGGACGTTAAAGTAATATTACTTATAGCCAATCCTAATGCAATTACCGATGTGTGCTTAAGCCATTCCAATTCAGCACATTGCTACACTACATACCGGTTGCCACTGTTTTCACCCTCATAAAGCCATATATCCTCATTCACCATGAACCATGAGCTCACTCTCTAGAACCTTGCTTCCATTACTTAAAAAATTGGGAAGTATCTTATATGAGCATCAAATACTGAGAAGCCAAACTCCATTTCAAAATTCAAACAATTGTTCAACAAAAGCAAAATAATAAACAATATTCTCTACAAAAACCGCCACATATATCTCACAATCTACAATACTCTCTACAAATATTCAAGTTCATATTATACATTTGAATCAAATAATCAACTTATTCAAGAGGTTTTTCTCTATTTAGGGCATGCTTGAATTGACTTATTGAGAGCTTACGTGAACTTATCTTTTTTTGGTGGTGGCCGGAGTTTGAACCCCGGGTCTTACATACATTATACATTGTCCATACCAACTGAGCTTATCTATTAACATATTCCATTGTAATGGTGTTTGGGTAAATCAATTAAAAGATCTTATCACAATTTCATAAGTCTCTTCTACCGTATTTTGATAAGCTCTCATTATTAGTTAATACATTGGCTTAACACAATTTTTGGAAAATATGTAGCCTCTTCGAATCTTGCATGTCTCATTTTAATCGAACTTCTATTTTATTTTATACACACGGACAAAAAACCAATACAAAGTCCGTCCTTACATGTAAGTGCATAATGATTTCACTTATATCTTAATTATATTCTATAACAATTTTTTAATTTTTTTTTCTATTTTTTCTACCTTAATATAACATCACCCTTAACTATCAATAAAAAATAATAAAATCATCAAACTCAAATGTCTAAGATTAAGAAATACTCTCTCCGTCTCAAATTAGGTGTCTTTTTAAGTTTTACACGATTACTAAAGATATTTGGATCAGATGATAAAAGTTTTCATCCAACTTTCTTTCAAAAAAAAGTTTTCATCCAACTTAATTAGAGGTCCTCAATGATAAATCTTTTAAAACATAGTTTTTCCACCAATTATGGTCTCACCCGGTTCGAGAATTTTAGAGGATTGCCCGATTAAAATAAAATTAAAAATAAGATAGGAAAGAAACTAGGGGTATTTTATAGATTAATAAAACTAAATTTTGTGTTTTTCAGGGGTGTAACAGCAAATCCTAGTAGTAGTAGTAGTAGAATACATACGCTACAAATAAAAAGCACACATATATAACCTAAATCTCTCTCTCACTCTTCCCTTCAACTCCACGGCGCAGATCCGAGGAGTTTGGGAAACCCTAATTTTCAATCTTTCTTCGATCCTTGTTTCGCTTCAATTCTCTCTTCTTCACTCACACCACAAGCAGGTATTCGTATCTCAATTCTCAATTTCTCCCCTGTTTTCATTCTTTTAGATTTTAATCTGCCTTTTTACCTTTAAATCATGAACTTTTTGTTTTGAATCTAAGCTTGATCTGATTGCTTTTTTATTAATAATATATTAAAGTTCTGATCTTTGAAATCAATCATGATTAACACAAAGATAATCGATTTTTATTATTTGTTGTATGCTCTGCTCTATGCAGTTGCTTATAAAAGTTATGATTTTTTAAATCAATTATGATTAACAAAAAAAAAACAAAAATCAATTATTATTATTATTATTATTTTGTTATGATTCGTTGCATATCGAGTTTGAATTTAAGATTTGAATCATGTTATGGGGGATTTGTTGTTTTCTGATTGGTGCTTTTTCATGTGTTTATTTGTTTATGTTAATGTAGAGTGATGTTTGAATTTTTTGTAAATTTGGTTTTTTTTATGATCTATTTGTGCATCTGTATTGTTCTTGAAATTCTATTATTTTTTAAATCATGGAATAAAAAATCTTAGCTTGCTTAGAACAGCCCTTGTATTATATGTGTTTTCTTGGAGTGGTATTTGGGGATGTCTTTTTTTTTTATGGTTTTATTTTTGTTGAAAATGTTTTTTTTTTTGTGATATATCTGTTGAATTTTATCTAAAGTATGTTTTTTTTTGTTCTGTAGTCATGGCAGGTTTAGCTCCAGAAGGTTCACAATTTGATACCAAGCAGTTCGACACTAAGATGAATGAATTGTAAGTAAGGAAGTAATGCATGATTTTTGTTTGCATTATATTCTGTAATTCTGTAATGCATGAAGTAATGCATAATTTTAATTACAGGCTTTCCACTGAAGCACAAGAATTCTTCACGTCATACGATGAAGTCCATGAAACTTTTGATGCAATGGGATTGCAAGAAAATCTTCTGAGAGGCATATATGCTTATGGTATACAAATGACTTTTCATTTTTTCTTTAAGCACTTATTAAGCATGCATGATAACAGCGTCACCCCAATTAGGACCTCTCACAATTTATTAATCATTCCTCCAAAAATTTAAAAACTAATTGGGTGCTGGACTAACTATTTTGAAAACTGTTTATAACTCATAGACATTTATTTTTAGACAGGGGGTCGTGGCCATTAATTAACTCATATAATGGGTTTGACTTGACCTCTTGATAGTTGTCACTATATAGCCCCATGCTTGTCATTGGTATCTACAAACAATTTAGAGGGCAGCAACTTCTTTTCTTTAATCGCATGTGCGGAGAGATATGTTTTATAAATTTATCTGTTTCTTAATATTCAATTTTTAGACCGTTAAAATTGTATTTTCTTAACGTTCTTATTACGTTTTAAACCTAAATACATCTATACACGTAGTAGAACTAGTTTTTCATTTTACAGAATATTGAAACTTTTAATGTACTTGACTTAAATGGAATACCATGTGTTCTGTTCTGTTCTTGTGCTTAAGGTTTTGAGAAGCCATCTGCAATACAGCAAAGGGGAATTGTCCCTTTCATCAAGGGTCTAGATGTGATCCAGCAGGCTCAGTCAGGAACTGGAAAAACAGCGACATTCTGTTCTGGAATTTTGCAGCAGCTTGATTATGGTTTGGTTCAGTGCCAGGCTTTGGTTTTGGCACCAACAAGGGAGCTGGCACAGCAGATTGAGAAGGTTATGAGAGCACTTGGTGATTACCTTGGTGTTAAGGTTCATGCTTGTGTTGGTGGCACTAGTGTTCGTGAGGATCAGCGTATTCTCCAAACTGGTGTCCATGTTGTTGTTGGCACTCCTGGACGTGTGTTTGACATGCTGCGAAGACAGTCTCTTCGGTCAGATTGCATTAAAATGTTTGTTTTGGATGAAGCTGATGAAATGCTTTCACGTGGTTTCAAGGACCAGGTGTGTTGGTTTTCTGATTGTTAGAACTGAATTTAGTTGAAATCTTTTTTTTTTTATTGTTTCCGTTATGTACATGGTTCATGCGTGGTGTGTCTCACTATTTTTCCGTTTTCTAAAACCCTTTAACGTTCATTTGACATACCCCTTCATTTGACATACTCGCAGTAGCACCAGATGAATTTCTCTTGTTTTATATAGCTAACTGTTGATGTTCTTATATGTTCGGAAAATGCAGATCTACGACATCTTCCAGTTGCTGCCACCCAAAATCCAGGTTGGAGTGTTCTCCGCTACAATGCCCCCAGAAGCTCTGGAGATCACAAGGAAGTTCATGAATAAGCCAGTGAGAATTCTGGTAAAGCGTGATGAATTGACCCTTGAGGGTATCAAGCAGTTTTATGTGAATGTTGACAAAGAAGAGTGGAAACTAGAGACATTGTGTGACCTTTATGAGACTCTGGCTATCACTCAGAGTGTCATTTTTGTGAACACAAGGCGCAAGGTGGACTGGCTCACTGACAAGATGCGAGGCCGAGACCATACTGTCTCAGCCACCCATGGAGACATGGACCAAAACACTCGTGATATCATCATGCGTGAATTCCGCTCTGGCTCTTCTCGAGTTCTCATTACCACTGACCTTTTGGCCCGTGGTATTGATGTTCAGCAAGTGTCTCTGGTCATAAATTATGATTTGCCTACCCAACCTGAAAACTATCTCCATCGTATTGGGCGAAGTGGGCGTTTCGGAAGAAAAGGTGTTGCTATCAACTTTGTCACATTGGAAGATGCAAGAATGCTGGCTGATATTCAGAAGTTCTATAATGTGATCGTAGAGGAATTGCCTTCAAATGTTGCTGATCTACTCTGATGAGTTAATTTTTGTTCTTTGTTAAGTCATCGGGGGCTTTTTAGATTTTGACAAGTGCTATTTTCTGCTCATTTTCTTTTACAATTTTTACCCATTAGAGTTCAAAGACATCTGACTCTATTTATAATGGATTCTATGAATTTTGTTTAATTACTTAATTATTAGGGTGCTCTAGACCTTTTTTATTTCTGTCTTGTGTATTTCTTATATTTAAATTTAAACCTTATTGCTAGCAACCCTTATTTATATCTTACTTGACATGTGAATGTGTCTAGATCTAAGAAGTATTTGTTTAGTGAATGATTTGTAGCATGTTAGTTTATTTGCATGACTGCTATTTATTTTGTATCTAAATTAAGGGGTGATCTAAAGCAGAGATTTGGTTTAGTTGGACTGTTCAGTTGTTTATGGGGTATTTGCCAAAAGATAGTATTTCCTTTCATGTTTTTTCACATTCTTTTTCTTTATGAGATAAACCTCTTCACTGCACTGCCATTAGTTCTAAAAGAGGGGGAATTTTTTAAATCAGCTCCAAGGTACCAGTTGTTCTGCATTTAGATGATCCAATGAAGAGTTATCTTTTAGGAAATTGTTGAACATTACAAGTATCCTAAGGGAGCTCATTTTTAGCTAGTAATTACGTTTGGATGCTGTCGCGTCGTTTTTTGGAGATCAAGGCTATTTGATTAGCGTTTGAGTCACTAATTTTTTCACGACTGAACATTTAATTTTTTTAAGAAAAGGGGGAAAAGTTCAAACTACCCCATATTGAAGAGATTTAGGGTTCGGGGGTTAGTTGCATAAAGGAAGGTATTAACACCCTTTGTGTCCGTAGTATCCTACGGGAACCTCTTGGTTTTATTTAATGTTTTGTGCTATAAACTTGCTTGTTTGAAAATGGAATTTAAAATGATAAAGGAAAAAAAGAGACCTATTTATCTACATTTTTTATTGATTTGGAAGGACATGGTCCTTTGCCTACGTACCCGTGAGGGATAAAAAACTCGTAGTTCGGGGTAGAAATTGACGTTTGATTGGTTGTGTGTTTTTTATTAGTTTTGAAAAAGGGTTTTAAAATGAAAAGCCAAGTGGCAAATATGAATTGGTTTGTATTTTTTTATATTAAAAGATGACTCAAAGTATGACAAAATGAATTGAAATTGATTAAGAAAGTAAAATAAAAAGGGAATCACTTGATTGTAAATCAAGGTTTATTATGAAAATATTTTTTTGATTTTTGTTATTTGCATGTTTTTGTTGTTTTGGAATAATTATGAAAATTAAACTAACGAAGCAATAAAAATAAAAGCGCGTGGACTTTTGTAGTGACGTTGGATCACCACAAAATCCATAACCTAATTTTTTTGCATTTTTTGACATATATAAAGCGGTAAAGAAATAAAAGAGGACACACACAGCACACTTTTCTAATTTATATTGTTTACATTGAACCTAGCTACATTCTAATTGCTGGAAAACAAATGACGATAATTAAAATGTTAAATGATAATAGAAATAAAATGAAACGCAAAAAAATGCTAAAAAGTAAGAGAATGAAAGAAACTAAGAGAGAGGGACAACCGAAGGGACAAAAGTACCGAAGGGACAAAATTACCGAAGGGACAAGATTCCGAAGGGACAGAAAAAGAGGGAGAAGAAAAGAATAGCTCGTCAACACAAGCTAAATGAGGGAGAAGAGAGAAAAGTTCTTTGACAACTCAAGAGAACTTTTGATCTGTGTAATTGTGAGGGACGAGAACTCTATTTATAGGTGGGGAGGTTGGTGAAAATGGAAAAATGGTTTAATGGTTTTTGATGGACAATTATGATGAATTTTGAAAAAGGAATGTTAAAGTTGACACTTGACTTGAAATTTTTTTTGGACCTTGGATATATTTTTTGTGACCTATTAGACATTGACACTATTATTTTTGGACATTTTGGACAATTAGTAAAAACTAAAATAAAAGTGATTAAAGTAAAAGAAGAAAAATGACTAATTAAAAATAAATATTAAAACTAAAATTAAAATTTAAAAATAAAAGAGAATTAATAAAAGATGGAATTTTAAAAGATAAAAGTAAATAAAAAAATAAAGATAAAGAGAGAAGAGGGTCCGAATCGAAACAAAAATGAGGTATTTTAAAATACCTCTCTGTCGAATTTTTTCTCACTGAGAAGTCAGAGACTATTCAGGATCAAACAATGTATGAATGTAAGACCTTAGGTCAAAAATTGGGGTATGACAGATACAATAGTTCTATTATATTATATTTGTGCTTCTAGGTAGAATTACTCTGGAGTTAAAATCAATAATCAATTTTATTATGTATTGATAATAATGTATATGACAATGATTAACACCTGTTGATTTCTCTGTTCACTACGCAAGATTGTTTCCTCTTTCATTTTTTAATATTTCGGAAGATTTGGCGATTCAATCCTCCAGTAATAATGCATTTAATCTCCTAGCTACTAAGATCTCCAGTTTCCTCCTTATCAGTGTGAATATTTAATTGACCATATTGACATGTTCACATTGAGTTAAGATCCTCTCCATTTCTTCCATTTGATGGTAGGATCCATTATCTATTTTATGTGTCCATCTCTCTCCAACTAGTATACTTCCATCAACTCTTGCATTTAATTAAGCATTTTTTTACCATAAAGAGGGAACCAAAGAAAAAGATATTATCTTGTTCCATTCTATTTATATGTCAATGCCTACTTCACTACTATAGAGTAACTTAGTTGGATTGTTCACCCTAAAGTTAGGCTCTTGATTGATACATCAGGATGCATTATTCAAAATAATAGAGTCAAAATTGCTTTCATAGATGAATCATTAAAGTATGCACATAAAGTGGGACTTTGCTATTAGTATGCACATAATTGCTTCTGCTTACACTTGTAAAAAAACATAATGAATTCTGTGTGCCACTTTCGGCCAAAACTTGAAAGTGAAGTTAATGAAAATTCGTTGAGCAGCTTACAAAGAAAGTTGTTCATAACTTATAGACATGAATAAAAGCTACTGTCCAAAGTCCAACCACTTGATGCTATGATAGAGAGCAACATTCATGTGATGAATAATTATTTCAATTTCAATCAATTTTCTTGACTCGGCAATAGTTGCCTTTTCTAATTAGTATTTTCAGGGAAAGTAAGTCAATTTATTACCTCCTAGCATTGCATAAACCAATCACTTTTTAATTTTTGAAGGGTAAACCAGTCACTTTTAACATCTAGGGAACTACTAGGGCACTATACAAAGAAAGTAGGATTATTGGATATTCTACTTTAGTAAATTCTCAGAAAGTGTTGAGTTGAAGAGATATTGTCTGGAGTAAGACATACACGACACTGATACTGATATGTAGACACTGATAATAATTTGAAAAAAGAACATATGTTCGTTTTCACGTTAATATCAAATATGAACACATGTCGTCCACCAAAGATACATTCAATTAGAAGTGTCGGTGCTACGTAATATAGAGATAAGGTACTTCTTTAAAAAATAATAATATAGAGTTAAGGTATTTTTTTAGAGGATAGTTGATAAGGTACTTCAGTTGCAAAAACAAGCATAAATGGATGATATATACGAAAACTTACTTAAGATTTTCAAGAAGTCAGATTATGGGGTGTGTGGAGTTGGTTATCCTTTTAAACATCATAGTGTTTTTATGATTGTCCATTAATTTGTAATTTTGTTAGGGGAATTTGTTAATTTGAACTGAAGTTAATAGGCAGTAGGTTAAAAGGGTTTATCCATTAATTTGTATTTTTATGAAAATACCAATTTCTCTTTGGCAGCTTGCCACAATCGATTTTAACACTACAACAACGTGTGATAAGTCTACTCTGTTAAGCAAAGTTGGATAAGTCTCAACCCCACAGACACTGTTTCCATCAAGTAAAACAACAGATTAAAGACTAAAATCATCTTCAACTGCCTCCAGCTAAAAAGATTTAATCATAGAAATTAAGGACTTAACTATTACTTTGATGCATAAAGATATATCTGGCCTTAATTTAATCCTTTATTTAATACTCTCAAATTTTTTAATTTTTAGTATTTTAAATTGTTATTATCACCTAATTTGACAGAAGAAAATGGAGTAATTTCACAATTTCTTCAAATATAAACTAATAGTGTACTTTATAAGACCACTACTAGAACTTAATTAGTACACCCATTGTGAAACACAATGAGTGTCGTTTAAGGTTTTGGCACACAGATTAAAAAATAGAATGAAATAATCATTAGACATAACATTTTTACTAAAATGCCCTTACTTTATAAGAAAAAGACAAACTTAAAATTGCATTGAAAATTGTGTGAGAGAAAAGTTGGAGTATTTATTGAGGATAAAGTTGGAAGAAAAAAAATTAAAATTGTATTCGAAATGTAAAGTGACATTCATTTTGAGACAAATTTTTTGGCTAAAGTGACACTCATTTTGAAGCGGATGAAGTATATGAATTAGAGTTAGCAAGAAAAAGCTATCAATGATACTAGTAATAATATATAATTAGAACCAACATCGTGTCGCACACGCACAAGTGATAATTTGATAGATGTTTGAATCTCTTAACCATTTAATTTAAGATTTCATATGTGATACGTATAGGAAAAAAAAAATATTGGGACATGTCAATCCCTTAAATTGATCTCAAATACCTCGAGGGATTAGTCCCTCTAGTTAACTTGGTTTATTGAGGAAAAAAAATATATACAACTAGAAAAACGGCAAATCCATCAACCAAACTATTTCTTTTAACTCATACCCTCTTGCCTTGTCTTAAAACACAACCTCATTTTCTCTCTCTCGGTTATTCTTGTTCCCATCATGGAATTCAGATCAAAGTCATGCAGAGACGAAAAGCTACAAATTGAAGGCAAGGTGACCCCAACAAACATGAAAGAACTGAGGTGTTACAGTGCTAATTATGTTTATAATCCAAACTTGACATGTAATAAAGAGGTGAAGATGAAGAAAGGAAAAAACACATCAAAGAGTTGGAGCTTCATGAATGATCCTGAATTGCAGAGGAAGAAGAGAATTGCTGGCTACAAAATGTATGGCGCTGAGGGAAAAATGAAAGGGTCTCTAAGGAAGAGTCTCAGGTGGATCAAAAATACTTACACTCAAGCTATCTATGGATGGTGGTGAAATGGTTATTAATGTGTATTTTACTTGATTTCTTGTTTCTTTTCATTTCTTGCATGTAACTCCATCATAGCCTTTATGAGTATCTTCTTAGTCTATGTTTGGTACCACGCTGAATATGTTAGTATCACGGCAACCAATCATGATTTTCCAAAAGCTGCACTTTATAGCTTCTGCAAAATCATGGTTGGTCACCGTGATTCTGACATGCCCACTATAAATACCAACCATACGTTTGGGAGCTGTTAAAATTCATAAAACTCAGTTCTGATTTAAAATGAGACATTACTTGGTTTGAACTAGAGTTTGATTAATTTGTTTGTAATTTTTTTAGTTTTGATAACTAGTGGTCTCATTAATAATATCCGTTATCTAAGTCAAAAACTGGATTTATTTTGTGAGAATTCAACACACTTTTTGCTTTATTGTTCCTAGATTGTAACCAAGAAGAAAAAAATGATGGCAAAAGATAAAGTTTTCTTTATTAAAACCTTTGCACCGCTGTTGTCTTTGAATGGTTAAATTTTCAATCATTCTGTTATTCAATAAATTAAAAAAAAAATTAAAAACCAGGTTTTTCTTGTTCTAAATGGAAGATAAGATGAAATTCGTTCATTAAAACTAGAGTAAACTTTCGAATTAGTCCCTAACTATATATAACACTATCAAATAGGTCGATGATTTTTATTAATATTTTCAAAAGGTCTATGACTCTGTCCAATTTTAATTTTATTGGTCCTTTAAAAAATATGTAAGAGACTAAATTGATAGTAAACGGATAAATTTAAGGACAAAATTGATGGTAAAATATTAAAATCTATAAACTTTATTGGCAGAAAGTGGTTAAATGTAGAGATCAACTTGACAATTAAATTGAATGATCTTTTTAAAATACCAATAATCTTAGACATATTTAAAAGTGCAGTACAAAGTTAGAGGGTAATATGATAGTTTACTCATCATTAAAAGTGTAACGTGCAAATAAAATTGGAATCATATTTTTTCAATTTCTTTTCTCTCAATGTTATCTCAATCTTCACATCTCAACCTTTAAACTACTTTTTCTCCTATTACTTCAAATTTCAATATCATCCTCCTTTTATATATCAATGGCCTAGATTCCAATATTATTTCCTCAAGTTTTTCTCACTTGCAAGTATCCTAATTCAATAAAATTGCTTATAGCTGATCGCAATCCCATATAGTGCTCCTATTCTGTAAAACGAAAGATAAAGCGTATCACGTTTCATATTGTAATTGGTCATACTTCCTTCTTTTCACTCCATAATAATGTGTCAGCTATATTATTACAGAAAGTATATAGACACTCAAAATTGGAAGTTTTTTTTCCTTTCAACAGTGACTGATTCCGACCAATAACCTT